>VMHT01097639.1_pt1 | contig 111031 bp, 145 predicted proteins | sample 4693611 | NCBI WGS metagenome assembly VMHT01 (sample SAMN12280063, study PRJNA550983) | marine metagenome | isolation source: seawater sampled from same location over 5 years 0.02-0.2 micron viral filtrate | place: USA: collected off the coast of southern California halfway between the port... ... | reverse complement strand
GAAAGAAGACCTACACGTAATGGTAAACCACTTCCAGTTAATCCGCACCACGAAGAAGTTATTGTTATGGAAAATGGTGATAGAATAGAAGTAGAAGAAGTTGCGTGTACATTAAGAATGGAACCTCGAAGAGACGCAGAAGTAAAAGGTATCTTTGGTGACGTAATGATAATGGAAGACGGAAGTAATGTGCGTCTAGAATCTGCTACAACTATAGAAGAAGTTGATTATTTTGTAACAGAAAGAAGCAGAGAGAATTTGATAGAAAGATATATGCAGACAGAGGACGGGTTCTCTATCTGTATGGAAAATGACGATAGACTAGTTGTCGAAGGTGTCAGTGAAAATGCTGTAACTTCATCATTTGTATCTTTTGGAACTTCGTTCAATGACCTAAATATAATCAGTGGTCAACAAGTATATGATATTGCATACTATATTAAGGACGAAACTGATAATGACGACTTCTTATTAGAAGACGGTACAGGTGTTATCATGAGTGAAGTATCAAAACCCGAAGGACTTAGAATCCAAGACATGGAAACTTTGTTCCCCAACACCTTTATTCCAAAATTTTCCGACCATGCTAGAGATAGGACTAACGTAACCTATTCAGCATACGTTAAATCAGGAACAAATTAGATTTTATAACATAAGTTGTTATAAATAGAAGTATAAATACATTATATCTTAGGAGATAGAATCAAATGGCAGCAATAATAACAGAAAAGTTTCGTATCCATAATGCGAGACAGTTTAAGGAAGATTTTGGTGAAGCCGCTTCATCGACATTCCTTTTTATAGGACGACCACAACAGTGGGACGCATCAGACACAACCCCAACACCTTCAAACTCTATTGGAGAAATGATAGACGCATATAACGATATGATTGCAATGAAGAAAATTACTTCTTCGGACGTATCACATGCTCTAGTAAGAAGGGATTGGACAACAGGAACAACGTATGACGAGTATGCACATGATTATAGTGCAACAAATACTTCTCCTGCTTCTAGTTCAAACAACTTGTTTGACTCAAGATATTTTGTGATTACAGACGATTACAATGTATACAAATGTTTAAGGACAGGAAGAGATAGTTCAGGTAACGTAGTTGCATCTACAGTTAAACCTACAGGAACTGCAACAACTCCATTCGCAACCGCAGATAGTTCAGCTGCCTCAGGACGTGGTTATATTTGGAAGTATATGTATTCAGTTTCTGCTTCAGAAACTATTAAGTTTGTAACAAACGATTTTATCCCTGTAAAAACATTAGGTGCACAAACAGAAGTCAATGGTGACTTAGGTGCATTCGGTTCTGCTGGTGCAGATGACGGTTCAACTCAATATGACGTAGAAACAGCCGCTGTAGACGGTGGAATTCACCACGTAGTAGTTACTAACGGTGGTGCTGGATATACTAACGGTACTTACAATAGTGTCGCAGTAGTTGGAGACGGAAGTGGTGCAACAGTATCAGTTAAAGTAGCTGGTGGTGCTGTAACAGAAGTATTTGTAAACAGCATAGGTTCAGACGAAGGAACTGGTTACAGACGTGCTTCAATTAATATTGACGATATTTCAGGTATCGGTACACCTTCAACAAGTGCAGTAGTAAAACCAATCATATCACCAGTTTATGGACATGGTGCTAACCCAGTTGAAGAACTAGGTGGTATCTATGTTATCGTAAACTCAAGATTAGAATTCGCAGAAGGAAGCGGTGACTTCCCAGTCGATAACGATTTCCGAAGAATTGGTCTAGTTCAAGACCCATTCCAAGATGACACAACTACAGTTTCAACAGATACAACTCTAAGCGCAATGTACAAAATGACATTGAGTTCAGTAACAGGTCTTTCAAAAGACGATACTATTATGAGTGCAGCTTCTGACGCAACTGGTGTCGCAAAAAGTATTATAGTCTCAATTGATACAAGTAATAAGTTCGTTTATCACTTACCTCAAGAAAACGTTAAAGGTGAAGTTGTAAACTTTGCTACTAGTGGTACGAACACAGTTTTCCTAGGGTCTTCAAGTATAGGAACAGTTAGTGCAGTTGATTCAGATTATCCCGAAGTGCAACCGCATTCGGGTGAAATCATTTACATAGAGAACAGAGGTGCGGTATCTAGGGCTTCAGACCAAATTGAAGATATCAAACTTATTGTTCAAATGTAATTGATAATTAAAAAGAGATAAAAATATGCCTGAGAAAGTAGACTTAAATGTATCGCCTTATTATGACGATTATGATGAAGATAAAAAGTATCATAAGGTACTTTATCGTCCTAGTAGACCGATACAGGCAAGAGAGTTAACACAAGCTCAATCTATTCTACAAAACCAAATTGAAAGATTTGGTGACCACATGTTCAAAGAAGGAAGTATCATTACTGGTGCTGAATCAAACGTGGACATGGACGTTATGTATGTAAAAGTTGAGAGTACCAACCCTAATGGTTTGGGAACAACTGGTGTAGAAAATTATAGAACTACTTTTGATAACAAATATCTACAAGGTGAAACTACAGGTGCAGTTGCACAGGTAGTAACTTCATATGCAGAAACTTCAACTGACCCTATCACGTACATTGTCAGAATGTATAAGTCAGGTTCTGATACAAATAACTCTATTAGATTTTCAGCAGGAGAAGAACTAAAAGAAGTCACAATAGATGCAAACGGTTCAGCTTCTTCTGCAAGTAACAACAACGAATTAAAAATTAAGGACTCAACTCATACACCAGTTGGACGTTCTTCATTAGCAGAAATCCAAGAAGGTATTATTTTTACTAGAGGGTTTTTTACTAAGGTTAATCAACAACAAATAACACTTGAAAAATATTCAGGTGCACCAAGTTATAGAGTCGGACTAGAGATTGCAGAAACTTTAGTTGGTTCTTCAACAGACTCTACATTATTTGATAATGCACAGGGTTCTTCTAACGAGAACGCAGCTGGTGCTGACAGATTAAAAATAGAATTAACTTTAGCAAAACATCTTATAGATTCCACTACAGACGCAAACTTCATTGAGTTAATGAGAGTTAACAATGGAATCATGGAACTGTCAATCCAAAGACCTGAGTACAATGCATTTGCAAACTTACTTGCACAAAGAACATTTGATACTTCGGGTGATTTTATTGTAAACCAATTTGTACCAAATCTTAAAGAACATTTAGATGACGGAACTAATGGTGGTGTATATTCAACAATTAACGGTGGTGACGAATCTAAATTCGTAGTTAAAACTTCTGCTGGTAAAGCATATGTTAAAGGATACCAAGTAGATAAACTAGTAGGCTCTACTATACCAATCAGAAAAGCAAGAAGCACCGCAAGTCTTACAGGTGCATCAACACCAGTTAGACTAGGTAACTTTGTAAAAGTAATAAACTCACACGGTCTTCCTGAATTCGGTAATGAGTCAGGAACAGACGCACAGAAACCATATGGTATCGTAAAACTTTTTGACGCAGTAACAGCAACGCCTGGAACTGAAAACACTAGTGGACAAATTGGTTTCGCAAGAATTAGAAACTTTGATATGGCAACTGCTGGAACTTCAAACAGTTCAGAAGTTTGGGATAATGCAACTAGGTTTAATGCATATCTATTTGATATCAAAATGTTTACCAAACTTAAGTACAGTGCACATAGTGGTACTGCAGTAGTTGGTGATAAGATTACAGGTTCAGTATCAGGTGCAACTGCTATTGTCGGTTATGACGATGGTTCAGGTGCATTATACGTCCATGACGTAGTAGGAACATTTACTTCAGCAGACGCAATCAGTTCAACAAATGGTTCTTTTGCAATGTCAGCTGGTCAACATACTGGTGAGAATTTTAGAGGAACTGCTAACGAAGTAAGAACATATAATATTGACAGAGTTCGTGGAATATCACAAGCACCAAATGTAACCGCAAGAGAAACATTCACTGCAGACATATACACAGACCAAGACTTTATATTAACTGGTCAAGTATCAATGTCTTCTACAAGTGTAACAGGTTTTGCAACTAAATTTACTGCAGAACTTAAAGAAGGTGATATAGTTATTGACGGTGCTGGTAACGAAAGAGTTATTTCTTCTATAACCAGTGATATAGCTGCTACACTAACAGGTGCGGTAGGAACTGCTTTAACAAACGCAAACGCAACTAGACGAAGAACAAGAGTATTTGACCAAGAACAAGTTGCGTCCATATTTGCATGGCCAAGAGACTATGTAAAAACACATACACCCGACCAAGTACAAGTAAGAAGGTCACAAAACGTAACATTGTCAAGTGGTACAATTACACTTACATGTGGTTCAGGAGAATCCTTTTCAACAAGAACAGATGATAACTATATCTTCTCAGTTGTAGAAGCACAAACATCAGGTTCACCTACATTAGTAAATGGTGACATGGTTGACGTTGTCAACAACTTAAGTGGTGCACCATTTACAGATACAATTTCAGGAAACAACTTAGAATTCAGTGGGTTCCCAACTGCTGATGACGGTGCAATTCTAAAAGTAACATTTACTGTAGATATTAATTCACCAGTTAACAGAGATAAGTCACTAAAACAAGCAAGGTGTCTCTCAGTTGTAAACTCTAGAACCACAGGTGGATTCTACGGAACATGTTATAACGATAAAGAAATATCCCTAGGTGTTGCAGACGTATTTAAAGTTCGTGCAATCTATGAAGGTAATGGTGCAACTGCACCTCTACCACCTTCGGGAACAATTACAGAGACATCAAGTCCTGCTATACCATTTCAAAGTTTTGAGGTCATAAAAGGTAATACCTCAGACGCACGTGCGGTAATTGTAAATTACAATGGTTCTACAAATAAGAGTTATTTTTATTATACCACATTAAACAAAACATTTATAGAAGGTGAAGTTCTTGTAGGACAGACTTCAAAAGCAACTGGTAACTTAACTAATTTTGACCAAGGTGCAACAAACATAACAGACAGATATTACTTTGACGATGGACAAAGAGATGGATTCTATGACCATGGTAGATTACAATTGAAGCCAGGAAATCCAACTGCTAACAATCAGATACTAGTTTTACTTGATTACTTTACTTCAAGTGGTAACGGTGACTTCTTTGACGTAAATTCATACAGTGGTATCGATTATGAAACTATTCCTAGATACGTTCCAAGTAAAGTAGACTTAGGTGGTTTAGAACCTGACGGTGAGTTTGAATTAGCAGACGCAGTAGACTTTAGACCAGTATTAGGACAACTATTAGGTACAACTACTTTTGGTTCAGCAACACCTAACCCCGAATCACCAATTAATATTAGTAATACGACTTCGGGTATTGTTTCATCACCATTTGCATATGCAAGTAAATCATTTGAATCTGCTGTAACAGGTATCTCAGCAACAGGTGCTAGTGCGGTAGACGTACCAGTGCCAGGCTCAAACGTAGTTGGTGATATTAGTTTCTATGTTGGAAGAATTGACAAAGTCTTCTTACACAAAGACGGTGAATTCCAAATAGCTCAAGGAACACCTGCATTGACTCCTATGAAACCAAAAGGTATTGACGATGCAATTGAATTATACGAGTTAAGAATTCCACCTTACACAGACGATTTAAAGAGAGTAAGATTAAGAAGTGTAGACCATAGAAGGTTTACAATGAAAGATATCGGTAAGATATCAAATCGTGTTGCTAACTTAGAAAGATTAACAACACTATCTCTATTAGAAAGAGATACACAAACAATGCAGTTTAAAGATGCAGACGGATTTGATAGATTCAAATCAGGTTTTGTTGTGGATTCATTTAAAGGACATAATGTCGGAGACGTTAACCATATAGATTATAATTGTTCAGTCGATACGAAATCAGGCGTACTGAGACCTAAGAACTTCCAAAACTTCTTCGATATTGAATTCGATTCAGTTAACAGTTCAGAGTTTCAAAAGACGGGTGACTTAATTACTTTACCTTATACAAGTACAACTTATGTAAATCAAAGTAAAGCGTCAAGGGCAATGAATGTTAACCCTTATCACGTATTTGCATTTATTGGAAATGTAAGTCTGACTCCTGCTTCTGATATATGGCAAGACCAAACACAATTACCCGAAGTAAGAATAAACAGAGAAGGTAACTTTGACGCATTGTTAGCTGAAAGTGCAGACCTTGGAACTGTTTGGAATGCATGGCAAACAAACTGGGTAGGAGAACCTACAACTGTGTCTACAGAGGTTCTATCGACTTCTAGTGGTTCATGGAGTGGTGACCCAGCACAAGGTGGTGAATGGGTATCGGGTACAGAAGTATCAAGAGAAATAACAAATACGATTGAAACACAAAGTAGAACTGGTATTAGAACTACTGTAGTAGAAGATTTTGTAGAAGATAGAAATGACAGAGTTGTAAGTATATCTGTTATTCCATTTATACGTGCTCAAACAATTGAGATTGACGCAGTAAACTTAAAACCTGATTCATTCCATTATGTATTCTTTGACCAACAAGACGTAAACAGATTCGTAAGACCATTCAATGCAACTTATTCTCAGGACGGTGGAACAGGTGTTACATCAGGAATTAAAGCAGATGGTAACGGTAGAGTTCGTGCATACTTTGATTTACCTAATAATGGGCCAGATAGATTCCCTACAGGTCAAAGAGACTTAAAAGTAACGTCAAGTGTATACAATGAATCTAACCCTTCATCGGGTGGTCAAGCACAATTTAGTGCTCAAGGTTTACTACAAACTAATCAAACAGAAATTATTTCTACTAGAAATGGTAGAACTATAGTAGGTGCTACAGCGGGTGAAAGACAGATAACAAGACGTGGTGAACAAATGAACTCACGTAATGTGGATACTGACGCACCACCAGTACCATTACCTGACCCTAATTTTCCAGCAACTCCACCAGCGGAACCTGACCCACCAAGGGAAGACCCGCCGTTGCCACCGCCACCAATACCTAACATAAATCTACCGTTAAACATAGATTTTGATTTTGATTTCAATGTATTTGAATTTGGTGGGTGGATGGATCCGCTTGCACAATCATTCTTAGTTGATAAAAGTGGTGGTATGTACTTAACAGAAGTAGACTTGTTCTTTAAAACTAAAGACGAGAGTTTACCTGTATCTGTAGAAATTAGAAACATGGTTAATGGATATCCTGGCCAAATTATATTACCGTTCTCAGAGGTTACAAAAAATCCTGCAGACGTTAATTTGTCACAGGACGGTTCAGTTTCTACAACATTCACATTCCAAAGTCCAGTATTCTTAGAACAGAATCAAGAATATTGTTTTGTAGTTCTTTCAAACTCTAACAAGTATGAAGCATTCATTTCAAGAATGGGTGAAACAGACTTAGTAACAGGACAAACAATTTCAGGACAACCATATGCTGGTTCATTATTCGCATCTCAAAATGCTTCAACATGGACTGCAGAACAAACAGATGACCTCAAGTTCCATTTGAAGTATGCAAGGTTTGATATTTCTAAGAGACCTATTGTTAAATTTAATAACAAAGCATTAGAAGCTTCACCTTTACAAAATAATCCAATCGAATCATATGCTGGTGAAAACTACGTAAGAGTTTATGCATATGGACACGGTATGTATGATAATTCTTCTAACGCTGTTATAGCGGGAGTTACAGGAGAAAAAACTGGTGCGATTATAAACATAGAAGCAGAAGGTTCAATAGCAACAACTGGAACCATGGGTTCTACTTCAACAGGAGTTGCGACAACTACTGACGGTTCAGGAACAGGTTGTAAATTAGATATCACTGTATCAAGTGGAAGTATAACTTCAATTAAAATTGCAGACCCTGGCTTTGGATATACAACTTCAAACAAACTAACAGTAACAAACTTTGGTAGTGCAACTAACACAGTAGAAATTGACATTGACACAGTAGACCAAACAATCGGTGGTATTCCAATATCATGTATCAATGGAACATACACCGCTATCTCAGGAACAGACATTGATAGTTATACGGTAATACCCGACTTGTCTAGTACAGACCTTAAAACAGGTTATGTTGCTCTAGAAAGCACACAAAGTGGTGGTGGAAACGCAACCGCACAAAGAAACTATTACTTCGATACAATACACACAATGATACCAAGTGTTCAATTGAAAGGAACATTGTTGCATACTAATATTAGAACAACTGCAATGAAATCGCCAGAAGGTGTTGGTGGAACTGCATATGTTAAAAACAATACTGCAGAGTTTATCACATTAAATGATAACCACTTCTTAGACCAACCTTCGATTGTTGCTTCACCTATCAATGAAACTAATGAAATGGCAAGTGTGAAGTCATTTACTTGTACTTTGCAAATGCAATCACCTAGGGGTAACTTGTCACCAATGATTGACATTTCTTCTTTAGGTGCATTAGGTATCATGAACAGATTAAATAACATAGACAGTAGTTCAGATGTACCTACAGGAATCACATATGTTGATTCTACGGAACCCGATGGTGACAACAATGCATTTGTATACTGTACAAGAAAGGCGTCTCTGGCTACGCCTGGCACCGCCGTGAAGGTAATGTTAGACGGATTTAGACCTTCGGGAACTGATTTAAAAGTTCTTTACAAGGTGTTAGAAAACGATAACTCGACACCATTCGATGATATCGGTTGGAGATATTTTAATACAGACGGTTCGCCAGATATCGCTGTAGGAAATGACGCAAGAAACTTTAAAGAATATAATTATACTCAAGAGGGACTAGCAGAGTTCTCAGCATTTGCAATTAAGATTGTAGGACAGTCAACTAATACTTCCACAGTCCCACTTGTAAGTAACCTGAGAGCGATTGCATTAGCAACATAATATTATGTCAAAGTTCGCTTACGAAAAAGGACATGCAAAAGTAGAAGGACATTCGACTCTACTTAGAGAAGAAAGTTCAAGTGCGATTATTAATAATGATATCAACGGATATCAAGCTGCTATTAGAAGAAAAAAAGTTTTTCAAATACAGCGAGAGGAAATAAATACTTTAAAAGTAGAAATGACAGAGATAAAACAACTATTAGGTGAAATATTAGAGAGAACAAATGGCAAAAACGATTGACCAATTTAGTACGTTAGAAAACTTTAGAACTCGTTACAACGATTTAGCAAATGACGTTGGGGATATCTCTGGCTTAAGAACAGACGTTACAGGAAACCTAATAGACGCAATCAATAGTATAGAAGATAAAACATTCTTCTATCAAGAGTTTCTTTATACTGCGACCAGTGGACAAACTGCATTTACAGGAAATGACGCATTTAGTAATGACCTAGTATTCAAGAAAGATAGAATACAGGTTTATAAAAATGGTGCATTGTTAAGAGTTGGTGACGACTATGTTTTAGCAAGTCAACAATCAGACGGAACATTCAAACAGATTACACTTATTTCAGGTGCTACCACAGGTGATAAAATCGCAATCCATGCCTTTACTGGTTCATTCTTAACAGTTCAAGGTGGTGGTGTCGGTGGTAGTTCTCTATTTACAGAAACTGCAAACAATACAATCTTTAACCATAATAGTAATGGTATAGTATTAAACGCAACCAATACTCCTTCTATCACTTCATTAGATACTGGTATAAACATTCAGTTAGAAGGCGTAACTAAAGTTGACGGTAATCTATCAGTTGATACTGGTCATACATTTACTGCTCCAACAATTACAGACGGAACAGGAACATTTACTGGTGGTAATGGTACTGGTTGGACAAGTATAACTTCTACTTCGTTTGCTGGTAACTTAACAGGTAACGTTGCAGGTGATACTACAGGAACACACATTGGGCCGTTGAGTTCAAGTTCAGGTAATATTCAAGTTAATTCAGCAACATACATAACAGAATTTAGAGGTGGTGGTTCAACCGAAGGACAGATTAGACTTAACTGTCATGTTAACTCTCATGGTCAAACTATTAGACCTCAACCACATAGTGAAGGTGTTACAAATACATTAACACTTCCTGCAGGTGGTGACCAAGAATTAGTTGGTACAACTGATACTCAGACTTTAACAAATAAAACTATTACAGGTACATTTACAGGAACTTTAACAGGTACAACTTCTGATATTTCTAATCATAGTATTACAGGATTGAGTGACGTTGGTGGAAGTGCCCCAAGTGACGGACAGATACTTGTTTATAGTTCAAGTAATAGCAGATACGAAGCTACAGACCAAAATACTTCTGACAGTGTGACAGAAGGTTCAAGTAATTTATATTTTACAAACGAAAGAGTTGACGATAGAGTTAATGCACTGATAGTTGGTGGAACAGGTATAGCAACTGTATATGACGATGCAAGTAACACATTAACAATTAATGGTTCTGCTCAATACGGTAATGAAGATGTCCTAGATTTCTTAGGTGGCGGTGGACTAGTAGGTGGAAATGGTATAGATTTAACTTATAATGATTCCGCTAATACATTAACCATTCACAGTGATATTGAAGGTGGTGCTGGTATGCTTGCAACTACAGAAGCTACAGGAGAAAACACCATAAATATCGGCGCAGGTAAAGGTATAAAAGTCAATGCAGATGATGTGCAAATTGACTACGAAGTAACTAACTCAGCTCCAGGCTCAGTTGGTTCAACTTCTGACGGTCACCTTTGGTTTGTGATATAGTGAATGAGTAATGTGTAATGTCAGACGAAATATATATAAACACCAAGAACACTCCGCATAGTCAACTAGGACAATTAGGTAGTTCAGGCAATTTTCAACAACCGTATCAAGGTCAAGCAGCTGTTACGGGTACTTTGCAGGCACAAAGAGCTGTAACTGGTCAAACTCCGACTACTTATCAGGCAAGATATCCATTTACTTACCAAGCAAACGCACGTGGAAGATATCCATATCCTGCAAACTCTCAGACGCCATATCCTGCTTCAGCACAAGGACAATATCCATTTACTTATCCTGCGATAGGACAAAATCCCTATACGTTTGAATATATCGCAAGATATCCATTCGCTTATCAAGCAAGGTATCCGTATCCTGCAAACTATACAGCACAGGGAAGATATCCTGCTAATGCAAGTGGTACATATCCTTATCAACAAAATTATCAAATAGCATATACTTTTCCGTATACCTATAGCGCCCGTAGACCTAGTCCTGCTAACCACCGTGGTACATATCCATATTCAGCGAGGACACAGGTAGTCAATAGGGCAAGATATCCGTTTACTACATCTACTCCCCTTTTTGGGCCTCACGGATATCAAGTTCCATATCCGTTCTTTTTTAGTTTTGACCCTAAAGACCCAGGCACAAATGCCCAAGGTCGAAGGCCTGCTAATAGACAAGGATATTATCAAGGGTCACAGAATGTAAGAGGTCGTACACCTTCTATTGCCAATGGAAGAAGACCTGTAAATGGTACAACTCCTTGGCCAGAACCTGAATTGAATTCACAGTTTCCGATTCCTTATGCGTATCAACAGCCTTATTCGTTTACTCCAAGAACACAACAACCATATATTGCAACTGGAAGATATCCATTTACACAGCAAAGTCAACAACCTTATATTACCAATGGGCAGGGACAGGGTAGTACACAACACCAAAAAAATGCTCAAGGGCCTTATCCATTCACTTATCAAGCAAGATATCCATACCCTGCAACTTACCAAGCAAGAGGAAGATATCCTGCTAGTGCACGTGGTATGTATCCAGCTCAAGCAAATGGACAACAACCGTTTAGTTATCAAGCAAACGCACGTGGAAGATATCCATTCATTTATACTGCACGTCAGCCAGGCACTTATCAAGCACAGGGAAGGTATCCATTTACATATCCTGCAAATGCTAGAGGAAGATATCCTGCTAGTGCACAGAATCCATATCCGTTCCAGCAGAACTATCAACAAAATTATATTTTCCAACAACCATATTCTACAACTAGAAGTATTGGTGCAGCTGCCAAAGTTAAAGCGGTGTACTTGAATGACGCTGGAACTTTAAGAAAATTACAAGAAGTATATGTAAATAATCAAGGAACACTAGAAAAAACTCACCAAACAGTTCCAGCAGCTCAATTTAGTAAATCATAATAGGTATAAATAGTTAAATGGCAATAATCGCAAACATATTCATAGACCAAGGTACAGACTTTGCTATACAAGTTGACCTAACAGATACAGTAGGTGATGTATTGAATCTCACTGGATTTACTGCGACTGCCCAATTAAGAAAAACATATGGTTCTTCAAATGCGGCCGCAACCTTTACATGTTCACATAATGGAGTTGGTGGAACAGTTACAATGACATTAACTGATACTATTACAACTGCTTTAGAAGCAGGAAGATATGTATATGATTTATTGATAACGGACAGTGGCGGTTCAATAAGTCGTGTCGTTGAAGGACAAGCAACAGTAACGCCAGGCGTAACGAGGTAAACATGGCAATTAAAGGAAAACTTAGAGGAACAGGAAATATCAAAGTACAAACTTTAAAAGTTGGAGTTACAGACGTTAATCTATCAGCAAAATCCATTCAGGAACTACAAGACGTAGAAGCTTCAGAAACTGATAAAGGGTATCTACAATACGACCAAACCACCGATAAGTGGAAAACTACCACAGTCATTGACGGTGGCACTTTCTAATCGTATAAATAGTATAAGACACATATCAAGGGAACAACCAGTGAGTTCCGACCCACATTGTGAGTGGATAGGTTCATTATGGATATACCCATGTGGGATTAATAACAGAATTATACGAGGAAAAAATAAATGGCAACAGTAATTCAAATTAAAAGAACGACTGGTGTTTCTAGCCCTACAGTATCGGATTTAGCAGAAGCGGAATTGGCGTATGTCCAAGACCGTTCTAATGACGGTGCGTCCTCAAAGTTGTTCATTGAGTCTGTAGATTCAAGTTCAAACCCAGTTATACATGAAATTGGTGGTAAATTTTTTACTGATATCATAAAGGGTTCTACACCCACACCTGCTAACTTAATTGTTGGTAATGGTGCGACTGCTGGTGCAGAGATTCAACTTAGAGAAGATTCTGACAACGGTACAAACTATGTTGCTTTGAAATCGCCAAATGCGGTTGGTTCAAATGTAACATTTACACTGATGGGTGCAGACGGTTCTGCTAATCAGGTAATTGAAACCGATGGTTCAGGAAATTTAGGTTTTAGGACAGTAACATCAACAATTGACGGTGCAACAGACACTAATATCACTTCAGCAGCTGACGGTGCAATGTTACTGTATGATACAGGAACATCTAAGTGGATAGATAACGTAATGTCAGGTGACGCTACTATGGCGGACACTGGTGTTATGACTATCTCAAATGACGCAGTCACACTTGCTAAAATTGCAGACGCAGTTATTATTACAGAATCAGAAGGTATCTCAAGTAATGATGTAGATACGGGGTTCCCAACAGCGGCTGCTGTTAAGGACTATGTTGATTCAAACATAACTGCTCAAGATTTAGACGTTACAGGTGATTCAGGAACAGGTGCGGTAGACTTAGATTCTCAAGCGCTAAATATCGTAGGAACAACAAACGAGATTGTAACTTCTGCGAGTGGACAAACAATCACAGTAGCTTTACCTGATGACGTAACTGTAGGAAATAGTCTAACAGTAACAGGTAACTTAACGGTTAACGGTACTACCACAACTGTTAACTCAACAACTACAACAGTAGACGACCCAATCTTTACAGTTGGTGGAGACAGTGCTCCTGGCTCAGACGACAACAAAGACAGAGGTATCGAGTTTAGATACCATGACGGTTCTTCTGCTAAAATTGGTTTCTTTGGATATGACGATTCAGTAAATAAGTTTACGTTTATCTCAGACGCTACAAACACTTCCGAAGTATTTTCAGGTTCAGCAGGTAATGTTGCATTTGGAAACATGGAAGGTGTTGGTTTAGCATTAAGTGGTTCAATAACTTCTGTAGACGGTTCTGCACCAACTAACGGTCAGATTCTAATGGGACATACTTCAAATGGAGATATGCAATTAGGAACAATCACTGCAGGTGAAGGTATTGACGTAACTAATGGTGCTGGTAGCATAACAATTACGGGAGAAGACGCAACAACGTCAAACAAAGGTATCGCAAGTTTTGCTAGTGCAAACTTTACAGTATCAAGTGGTGCAGTAACTATCACTGGTATTGACGGTGGGACATTTTAATTATTAGAATAGGGTAATACATGGCAACAGTCATAACGTTCAAGAAGTCATCGACTCAGAACGCTGTTCCAACTACCTCAGATATCACTCTTGGGGAATTGGCAGTAAATACTTACCACGGTAGGTTTTACACTGAGAAGAATGACGGTTCAGCTGCCATTGTAGAAGTAGGGTCTAATCCTGCATCATTCACTATTAATGACGCAATCACATTCCCCACTTCTGACGGTTCAGCTGACCAAATAATTACAACCGATGGTTCGGGGACTTTGACGTGGGCAGACCAAAGTGGCGGAAGTTATGGAACAGGTGCAACTTTTACTTTTTCTCTAACAGGAACCACAACCACTATATCAGGAAATGATGATGATGGGCAAGCATTGTCATATGATATTGGAAAAGAAGCAGTATATCTAAACGGTGTACTATTACAAGACGGTGGTGTTGACTACGCAACAACAAGTTCCTCAGTAATTACTCTTCAAGCAAATGGTGAAAGTGGTGACGTTGTTTGTATTAAAACACCTAAAAATCCAGGCGTATTAGTTGAAACTGCAAGTTCAGCATTGACAACTACTGATTCAAACCAAACTATTCTTTCAATTGCTTCTGCTGGAACAAAGTCAACTAAAATATCTTTGACTGCAGTTCATTCAACAGGTTCACATTCATGCGAAGTTCTCATGGGTAATGACGGTAGTAACGCATTCTTTTCACAATACGGTGACGTAACAACTACAGGTTCATTCTTGTATGATTTATCCACAACAATGTCAAGTGGTAATCAATTATTGAGAGCGACACCTGCTAATACTAATACAACTTTCTTTTTAACTTACAGTAGATTACCAGCACTCAAAAACGGTGAGTTGACAACTACAACTACAACTGCAGACCAAACATTAGATACGTGTTCAGTTGCATATGAAGGAGTTAAGTATTCATTACTTGCAGTTCATTCAAGTGGGTCACATGCGTGTGAGGTTGTAGTAGGTACAGACGGTACAAACGCATTCTTCTCACAATATGGCGATGTTATAACTGCAAGTTCTTTATTCACTCTAAATACATCAGTTAGTTCAGGAAATACTAATCTATTAGTAACTCCTGCTAATACGAATACTACGTTCTATTGGAACGTGACTAAGAGAGGAGAATAATGCCAAGGTCATTAGCATTCAAACTTGCAGAAATTTCTAGGCACATAGAATATGATGCCACTAATGACGATATTGTTGTAAGTAAAGAATTAGTTTCTTCAAGAAGGAAATCGGGTTCTACAACTACGACTGCGACAACTCAAGTCGCACTGGATACGTTTGCACATGCAACATTCTCAACTGCAAGATACATTGTATCCGTAACTCAAGGTTCAGATTATCATTCTACAGAACTTGTTATATCTCATAACGGTTCTAGTGCAGATATCCTTGAGTATGGTATTCTCAAATCAGGTAGTGATTTAGCAACATTCAGTGCTGATATCAGCGGTGCAAATGCAAGATTACTCATAACTCCTGCCTCTTCAAGTTCAACTGTCTTTAAATTTGATAGACAACTAGTAGAATCTTAATCCTAAACTCCGTTTAGTTATAAATAACAGTAGACATTTTTAATAATGCTGTGAACTGGGATAGTGAACAGTAAACGGAGGCGAACAGCGTGGCTGCAAAGAATTTTCATGTAAAAAACGGACTGAGTATCGGTACAACCGAGGTAATCAACAGCTCAGGTCTTATACAAACAGCCGCACTAGGAAGTGATTTTAACGAAAAGGTTGACGACAGAGTCAACGCATTAATCGTTGCAGGAACAGGTATTTCTACCTCATATGATGATAGTGCAGGCACATTAACAATCAACGGACAAGTCGGGGATATCACGGGCGTAACTGCTGGTGACGGTCTTTCAGGTGGTGGAACAAGTGGTGCGATAACACTCGCACTGGATAGTTCAGTAGCTGGTGACGGTCTTGCACATTCAAGTGGTGTTCTATCAGTCGGAGTAGACGATAGTTCAATCGAAACAGATTCAGACGCATTAAGAATTAAAGCAAGTGGTGTTACTAATGCCATGTTGGCAGGTTCTATTGCAAACGATAAACTATCAAATTCATCAATTACAGTTTCAGACGGCAGTAATACAACTGCGACAGCATTAGGTGGAACAATAACCTTTGCTGGTGGTGAAGGTATAGATGTTGCAGAAAGTTCAGGCACAGTCACATATTCAGCGGAACTTGCAACAGAAACAAACGCTGGTGTCGCAACATTTGACGGAACAGACTTTACTGTATCAGCTGGTGATGTCACGGTAAACGCAGAAAGAATTCAAGATATCGTTGGTGCAATGGTATCAGGAAATACTGAAAGTGGTATCACAGTTACATATGAAGACGGTGACGGTACTTTAGACTTCTCTACTACACTAGGTGGTCTTGCTGGTACTTCTGATAATATCACAGAAGGTTCAACAAATTTATTCCTTACCAACGAAAGAGTAGACGATAGAGTAAACGCACTATTGACTGCTGGTACAAACATGTCATTGACATATGACGATGCAGCTAATACTTTAACAATTGCGTCTTCGGGTAAAACAGAAGAAGAAATAGAAGACATTGTTGGTGCACAACTTGCTACAAACGGTTCACACACAAATATCACTGCAACATATGACGATGCTGGTGACGGTGCGGTAGACCTTGCAATTACAGACGCAACAATCAGAGGAAAGGTTTCCGTAACAGATTCAGGTGGAGACGGTTCACTTGCATACAATAACTCTACAGGTGTTATCACATATACAGGCCCAAGTGCGTCAGAAGTAAGAGCACATATCTCAGGTGGAACAGGTGTTACTGTATCAAGTGGTGAAATTGCAATTGGACAAGCAGTTGCAACAAGTTCAAATGTAACTTTCGCAGACGTAGCTGCAACAGGTAATTTGACAGTTACAGGTAACTTAGATGTAAACGGAACAACCACAACTTTAGACACTACAAACTCAACAATTACAGATAGATTGATTGAGTTAGGAAATGGTACAACAGGAACACCTGCAAATGATATGGGTATTGTTCTTGAAAGAGGAGACTCAGACAACGCATTTATAGGTTGGGATGAAAGTGCAGACAAATTCTTAGTAGGTACAGGTTCATTTACAGGTGCAAGTACAGGTGACTTAACAGTTACTACAGGAACACTTGTAGCAAACTTAGAAGGTAACGTAACTGGTAACGTAACTGGTGACTTGACTGGTAACGTAACTGGTAACGTTAGTGGAACTGCAGCTACAGTAACAGGTGCAGCTCAAACAAACATTACAAGTCTTGGAACTCTTACAGCATTAACAGTAGACGATATTAGTATTGACGGTTCAAAGATATCTATAGCCGATAACTCAGCAACTGCTCTTACCATTTCAGAAGGTAGTAATGACTATTTAACTTTTAATACTACAGACTCAGCAGAAACAATATTATTAGGAAAACCTCTTGATACAAATGGTAATGCAATTATTTTTGATGTAGATGGTGATACATCAATTGCTGGTTCACCTATTGATGATATGTTGATATTTAAATCTGGTGGAGCTTCATGGTTATTAGCTTCTGCAAATGTTGGTTTATCACCAAATGTTGCATTCCCCCTTGGTAATTCAAGTTATCCGTTTACCCATTTATATGTGGACAATATTTTTGTTGATGGTAATACAATTAAATCAGAAAATTCAGATGGCGATTTAATATTTAAAGGCAACGATGGCGGTTCAGAAATAACTGCTCTTACACTTGATATGTCTGAAGCAGGTGCAGCTACTTTTAATGCAGGAGTAACTGCTACTACATTTACAGGTGCATTAACTGGTAACGTTACTGGTAACTTAACTGGTAATGTCACAGGTAATGTTAGTGGAACTTCAGGTTCAACAACAGGTAATGCCGCTACAGCAACTGCATTACAAAATGCAAGAACAATCAACGGAGTATCTTTTGACGGAACTGGAAACGTAACAACCTTGACTGCAGGAACAGGTGTTTCTGTATCAGGAACCGAAGTTGCAATCGGACAAGCAGTTGCTACAAACAGTAACGTGACCTTTAATCAGATACACACCGACTACGCAAGTAATAGTGGACAAGTTGCAAGGAACATTTACCAATCAACTTCTGCTCCAAGTGGTGGAGACGGACAAGTCGGCGACTTATGGATTTTATACTCTTAATAAGGGTAACAGGATAATATAATATGGCATCAGGCTCACAGAAGGTTAAAACACCTACAGGCTGGAACGCAACTCAAGGTGCGTGGGTTAAAACGCCTGACGGTTGGCGTGCAGTAGAGCAAGTCTATATTAAAACGCCTGACGGGTGGAATAATGCTAGTGGTCAAGAAGATACACAACAACCTGCTCGAAGACCTGCAACTGGTAGACTTCAAGCACAAAGACCTGCAACTGGTCAATTACAGGCACAAAGACCTGCAATAGGAACAACACCTGCAAGAAGACCTGCGACTGGTAGACTTCAAGCACAAAGACCTGCATCAGGACAGTCGCCAAGCACTTATCAGGCGCAAGGAAGATATCCATATCCTGCCAATGCACAGGCACCTTATCCTGCTAATGGACAACAGCCAGGCACATATCCTGCTAACGCTCAGACGCCTGGCACATATCCTGCAAATGCTAGAGGAAGATATCCTGCTAACGGACAATCGCCAGGCACATATCCTGCTAATGCGAGACAGCCAGGAACTTATCAGGCAAGATATCCATTTACTTATCCTGCTAACTCACAAAGTCCATTTACGTATCAGGCAAGATATCCATTTACATACCCTGCTAACTCACAGTCACCATTTACGTATCAGGCAAGATATCCGTTTATTGCACCTACAACATATCAGGCACCTACAACGTATCAGGCAAGATATCCATTTATTACACCTGCGAGACAACCTTTCACTTTCTCATTCATGAAAGACGGGATAGTTTATAACGGTCAGAATCCTTTTACTACAAGTGCAAGGGGTAGGTATCCTGCTAATACAACGTATCCTGCTAACACGAATACAAATGCACGTGGAAGATATCCTGCCAACGCAAGGCAGCCAGGAACTTATCAGAATAACGCAAGAGGAAGATACCCTGCTAATGCAAGACAGCCAGGCACATATCAAAACAATGCACGTGGAAGATATCCTGCGAACTCACAGTCACCATTTACTTATCAGACGCCTTATAGAACTCCGTTTACATATCAGGCAAGATATCCATTTACATATCAAGCGTCTTATAGAATTCCGTCTACTTATCAGGCGTCTTATAGAACACCGTTTACGTATCAGGCAAGACAACCTAGCACGTATCAAGCACAAGGAAGATATCCGTATCCTGCTAACGCACAGACATCATATAATTTCCAACAGAACTATCAGAACCCATACCCGTTCCAACAGAATTATCAAAATCCGTATCCGTTCCAACAGAACTATCAGAACCCGTATCCGTTCCAACAGAACTATCAGAACCCGTACCCATACCAGCAGAACTATCAAAACCCTGTTCAACGTTGGGACGGTGTGTTACAACAACAATGGCCTGCAACACCTATTTCGTAACACACTAAATATACTCACATAAGTGAGATTTTTATTATGACAGAAATTGACCATTTAATTGATTTTATTCCATTTCGCCTAGACTGGACGCAAGAAAGTGTTCGTAGACAACTCTTTTATAAGAGCGGTCACCATATTGGCAATATTCCTGTTAACGAAGACGGTTCTATTGATACTGAATGTGACACATATAAAGTTGTACAATACTTTGTAGATAATGTTTATGTTCCTAATGTGAAATTAGTAACTTGGGGTGATATTAAAAAGTGCGGATTCATGCCTTTGGAATCATTTGGATTAGACTATCAAGCGTCTAATTATTTAAAGTATATTCCTAATTTCCATACTTACGGTGCTAGTATGAAAAAAATAACTACCGCAACGGGAGATATTACTGGTGGAAATGAAGATGGAAATGATATAACTGGTTCGGGATTTTATCATGGGTGTAAAGGACATTGGTTATTACATGATATTCAGAAGAATGGTTTAAATCAACCGATAACTATTGTATTACAAAAAAGCGGAAGAAACGATAGAATTGAATACAACCCACATATACACCCTGGCTCAGTACGACAAGGTGTATTCGGTGCGACAGACGATGAAAGTATGACCTGTATTGTTTGGGACGCATATAACGCCTTTGATTGGATAGAACCTTTAACTACTGATGAGTGGTTAAGAAGTTTTACTACACCACAGTTTGACGGCATGAGACCGACACAATTACATGTATCTTACAATTATACTAGTATTGAAGTGCAAACTTCGGGTGAATGGAATAATGGAAGGTCAGAACCCGATAGACAATGGAGAGAAAAAGTAAAGGATTTTTCTAAAAAGGTATCAGAAAAATTCAATGGAAAACCTTTAAACATATATCTTGGGTATGATTCAAGACATGAAGATATAACAGACGTACAAATAAATTCTATTAATCAAGCATGTCAAAGAGCAGTTAATGACTCACAGTGTAGATTTGAACCTGAAATAAAACTACTTGACGTATCAAAGATTCCCGAATATACTAGAGAGTACGCAAATCAATCGACAGAATTTACTTATAGCAGATTCTTAATTCCATACTTAGAAAATTATGAAGGGTTTAGTATATTCATAGATAATGATTTTGTATGGAAACAACCTTGGTATGAAATGTTTTATTTTCTACACCCCGACAATGCAGTAGCATGTGTTCAATATGAATATGAACTAGAAAAAATGTCTAAGACTAAAATGGGTGGTGAAGAGAATGTTATGTATCCTAAAAAGTTGTGGTCTAGTTTCATGATATTTAATAATGCTCATGAAGACTGTAAAAAATTAACACCCGAAGTTGTAAATACTGCGAGTGGTCAATACTTACACCAGTTTGAATGGACTGATAGTATTGATAGAATCCCTGACAAATATGTCTTTACAGAAGGCATGTCAGACGAAGATAAAAGATATCATGCGGTGCATTATACAAGAGGTGGCCCATGGATAAAAGATATGGACTGTAGTGACATATCGCAATTAAAGTTATACGAAAAGTATAAAAATATACTCAATAAATAAGAATAGAGGTAATATATTATGAATCAACTTGTTTTTACAGAAGATAACAATCTTCACATCACCAAACCAAACGGTTTGAGATACCAATTTGACAATGTCGAAAAACCAAATTTAGGTTTTGATTTTGACGTTATTGTTTATGACGGAGACAGCGAATTTAAAATTGTCGGTTACAACGATGACATTCCTTTCGATGAACAGGATAAACATGCACTTGTAGACGAAGAAAGAGACGCTATCGAACAGTTTATTGAACAGTCAGAACCACCAAATGGTATGTCCTTAAACAATCAGTTTATGGCAGACTTAGAAAATTTAACTCACGACAAAATAGAAGACTGTGCAATAAGATATAATTTTAGAAATCTTAACGAATGTGTATATGCTGGACGAGAAGGTTCTAATCATACGTATAGGTCAGAAGCACGTAGAGTTTTAGAATATGCAGATGCAACTTGGTCAATATGTTTTCAAACGCAAGAAGAAATAATGGCAACAAGAGAAGACCATTTGAAACCTTTTGACGAATACGTAGTAGTGTTGCCTGAAACAGTATCACCAAATAATATTTGTTAAAGTGAACGTTGTCTACCACGACAAACCTTTCAGACTAACGAAAGATAATTATCCGTTAGGGGATACCTTTCATGTTATCGATAATTATTTGGCGGACGAATTACACCACCATTGGGATAAGTCATTAGTCGCAAGTAACCTTTGGTCTAAAACTAATCAAGTTGCGTCCGATAGTAAAACAGGATTACCACATCATTCCTTTTGGGGTGGAACATTTTTTAGAGATGTTCCTAATCATGAACACGTAGATTGGTGTCAAGGAAATCAGATAAATCGTTCAGATACTTACTTTGCTTCATATTTTAATACTAGAGTAATGAATGACTTTGGTTTTCGTTGGGTTGAGTTTGATTACATGGGTTTGAATTCACAAACTCAAGGACTAGACGGTACATGTCATAATGATTGTGCGCCTGAATGTGAGTGGAACATATCTTTTTTGTATTACTTAAATACATTTTGGAATCCTAAATGGGGCGGTGACTTAAGAGTGTATGATGAAAATATTGGTAGCGGTGTTGCAGAAGAAATGAACAAACACGAAATAGGAAGAATAGAATTTAAACCAAACAGATTACTTATGTTTGACGGAAGGATACCTCATGGTGCAGAAGCACCAAAACCTTCTGCAAGATATGTAGATAGACGTTCATGTGTATTGCGTGGTTCAGAAATAAGATTAGTACCTCAAGAAGAACAAAGAAAAGAAGTTGCACCAAGACAACTAAGATATCAGAGATATATGAGATATGCCGACAATTGAGTTTAAAACATATAATGATACCGCATTTGAATTAATGCGTCCTGTACCTGCAAGTAAAATGCAACCCGATTGGTGGAAAAAATCTAAAGTGCATATGATTGATAAAGGGGTGGTTGGGATATCATTAAGAGCTTGTCCTGCAATGCATGATTGGTTATCAACAGGATATTATATCGCAACAAATAGAGATATACATTGTGAATTCAATCAAACTCTTGTAAGTGGTGGTGATTGGCATGCTACCGTTCCGCCTGACGGTGAAAATTTTGAAGCTTCATATGCTTCACCTACACATTCAAAACACCAACTAATGAATGATAATTTCTCATTCTTAAAAGGAGATGGTTCTGATGAAAATCCTCATGACGCATTCAAATTTAGAGTACCTTGGTCTGTAGTAACACCGCCTGGCTATTCTTGTTTATATCTTGACCCCTTTTTACATCAGAATAAATATTTTAGAACATGGCAAGGAACAATGGATACTGATATGTTTAATACCTTAACAGATAATACGCAGATTATTATGTATCCATTAAGTGACAAGTCTTTTGTTATACCTAAAGGAACACCCATAGTACAGATAGTTCCTTATAGGAGAGAACAGTGGACTGCGTCTTATATTAACATGGACGGGAGTGCATATATAAATGAAGTAAGTCATTTAACAAGTGAATACGGCAAACCTTCAATATCTGAATTGTGTGAAGTTGAGGGTGATGCAAGTTCGCCAGACGGACAGGTGCCTGGCGGATTTTACAGAAAATACATGTGGACGACTAAAGCAAAAAACTTTAAGGACGCTCCACCTAATGAATGCCCCTTTGACCCAAAAACAGGAGAAATGAAAAAGTGAAATACGAAGGATATACAGAGTTCGAGGCTAATAAAACTAAAGGTGATAACAATGTTGGAGTTGATATCGATAGTTTATACGAAGGACAAACTAATGTTCAAATAGAAGGTTTTGATGTAGGTACAGACGCCAGTACACCTGCTTTTTATATTTGGAATTCTATGAACTGGCACGAAGATACTTATTGTGGTTGGAAAACTTTTAAAGGTGAACAAGACCATAATACACTGTCAACAGTATGGGAAACGAGGTGGTGGCATTCAATCCAACCAGCACCTTACAAGTATGTGGGTGGCCCTTATAGAGCTGCTGTTGCAGATTATACTTTTGGTGTGTTTGGATTATTCTTTTGTCAAAGGTTTGTTCCAATTACAGATTTGAGAGTCACTTATGACAAAGCAATTAAAGTAGGTGATACTATAGAATGTGTAATAACAAACACTGTAATTGAAAATGACATTTTGAAACAAGAGTTAATTCAAAGAATTTACGGTAGTGATGAAATTGTTGGTCGTGCTTGGGCAAGTCACTTCATGAAGAAGAAAGAAGACTATAAAGAAAAACAACAAGACTTAACTGAATTAAATGGTGACGGTAATCGTGACCGAGGAAGGTACGGGGAAGATGTCAGTTAGATTACTGTTTCCACATTACGTATTTCAAAGAAATATGTTAGACCCAAATCTTGACGAAAGTCAAGGATATGATTTGGAGTATAACGAAATGTTAGTTGCAGAAGTTGACGCAATGCGTAAGCGTGACCCTAAAGGTAGACTTGTATCTAATTCACCTAACCCTGCTACAATGCATAGGTCGGGTTGGCAGTCTAATGACGGTTGTGAAAGTAGTCCAGTCTTTCAGAAATGTATGAATCGTATCAGTAAGTTTTTTTCTGACGAGGTTTTACCTTTTCATGGTATTCAAAATTCTAATGGTCTTAAAATGAGGCCAGGCAATTCATGGGCAAACATAAATGAAACTATGTCTTGGAATAGACCTCATACTCATAATGGTTGTTGGTATTCAGGTGTTTTATATCTAAAAGCAGACGGAGATGAAGGTAACTTTTCTGCAATTGATACAGACTCTAAAGTTCTGTCTATGTTTCCGCACCACCAAAGAGTTAGAACTAATTGGGACGTTCAACCTAGAACAGGAGATATTCATATATTTTCTAGTGGTTTAATGCATATGGTTGAACCTAATATGACTGACAAAGAAAGATATAGCATATCGTTCAATATGGATTTACATGACGTGGTAGGCCCAACTGGATTCTTTCCTGATAATGGTGCTGGTTACTTTGGTCAAGACTTTACTGTTGATGAATGGAATCCTGATGAATTTTCATTTAATTTAGACGAAAGAGGAAATCCAATACGTTAATTCCATAAATAACCGTATGGAAGAAAACCTAATAGCCTTTGACGCACACTTACTTTGGAATATAGTTCTAACCTTTATTCTCATGCCTTTAGGTTTCTTAATCCGTAACCTATTATCTGAACAAAAAAGAATTGATATTCTTATCAATAAAACACGTGAAGAAGTCGCCAAAGACTACGTAACACGTGAACAACTATCCAAAGAACTAGAAAGATTAATGGATACCTTAGACAGAATCGATACCAAAATCGATAGACTACAGAATAAAACTTACTTCCAAGAATAATTCTTATAAATAGTAGTATTAAAGGAAAATACTACTATGGCCGCACCAAATTCTAAAGACACATTTAAACAGTACATCAAGCGTGCTCTTGGAGCTCCAGTAATAGAAATCAATATAGATGATGACCAACTGGACGACAGAGTAGACGAAGCATTACAATACTTTCGTGAATATCATTATGACGGTAGTATCAAAACATATTTAAAACACCAATTGAGTGCTAACGATATCGCTGGATTAAAAACAGACGAAACGTTTACAGAAAACGCAGCTGGTACTCACGCAAAAACAGACCAACAATATAAACAACAACAAAACTATATTGTTTTACCTGAGTTTATATTATCAGTTATAAACATATTTCCATTTGCAGATAAACATAATCTTAATATGTTTGATATTAGATATCAATTAAGACTCAACGACATATACGATTTAACAAACACTAGTATTCTATACTATGAAATGGTTCAACAGCATATCAGTATGTTAGACCAAATCTTAGTGGGTCAAACACCTATCAGATACAATACTCACATGAATAGACTATATCTTGACATGGACGCTGACCAAATCAACGCAGGTGAGTTTATCATTATAGAGTGTTACAGAAAGATAGACCCAAATGATTTTACAGACATATACAATGACATGTGGTTGAAAAGATATGCAACTGCTTTGGTCAAGTATCAATGGGGACAGAACTTATCTAAGTTTGGTGGTATCGCACTGCCAGGCGGAGTGGTGCTTGAACCCGATAACATAAAGACAGAAGCACTAGAAGAAAAAACAAGGTTAGAGGAAGAATCTAGATTGAACTACGAAATGCCTGTATTAGATATGATGGGGTAATAAATGCCAACTAACGTATTCTTTAACCATGCAGTTCAGAGTGAACAACATCTATATGAAGATTTAGTTGTTGAATCTCTTAGAATGTATGGACAAGAGACATTCTACTTACCAAGACAGATAGTTGAAACAGATACTATTTTTGACGAAGACGTGCAGTCCAAATTTGGTGACGCATACTCAGTAGAAATGTACATTGAAAACGCCGAAGGATTTGAGGGCGAAGGCGACCTCATGTCTAAATTTGGTGTAGAGATACGTGACCAAGCAACATTTGTTTTATCGGTAAGAAGTTGGGAAAGGTTTGTCGCCACAGACCAAAATTTAGCAACTAGTCTTAGACCTAACGAAGGAGATTTAATTTATCTTCCTTTATCAGGTTCATTATTTGAAATTAAATTTGTAGAACACGAACAGCCTTTCTATCAAGTAGGTAAACTATTTGTATTTAAACTACAGGCAGAACTATTTGAATACGCAGGTGAAGATTTTGATACTGGTTCAGACGCAGACTTTGTTGAGGCAGAACAAGCATACAGAGTTGACTTGAGAATGACCGCTGATGCATCACCACCAAGTCCATATACTCTTGGTGAAAATGTAACATTAAATGGAACTGTTGTAGGTGAGGTTGTTGGATTTAGAGCTGACATAGCACCTGGCCAATTAGAAGTAATACACGTAACTACTACATTTAAAGTTGGTGATACTATTGTTGGTGCAAGTTCGGGTACTTCAAGAGTTATCAATAGTATAGAAGATGTGATATCTATGTCTCAGGACGGAAATGCTCAGAACTTAGACTTTGAAGGTAAAGCAGATAACTATCTAGACTTCTCAGAAACGAATCCATTTGGTGAGGTTACATAATGTTTGGTACACGTTTTTATAACGAAACAATGAAACGAGCAGTTTCAATATTTGGAACTTTGTTCAATAACATTGACGTTGCTGATATTAAAACAGACGGAACTGTTTTGAATATAAGAAAGGTTCCCATAAGTTATGGCCCAAAAGCAAAGTTTCTTGCGAGACTTCAAAACGAAACAAATCTGAATGACGGAAACAGAACTGCTATCTCATTACCTAGAATAGCATTTGAAATTTCAGGTATCGAATACGATACGTCTAGACAAAACAATAAACTAATTAGAAATACTAAGAATACTCAAGAGACTGATAAAGTCAATCGTAGGTTTCAATATGCACCTGCACCATATAATATAAACTTTACATTGTCTGTAATGGCAAACAAGATGAATGACGCATTACAGATAGTAGAACAGATACTTCCATATTTTCAACCCGATTACACAGTCACCATGAAAATGATAGACGATATGTCTGATAATAGAGACGTTCCTGTCATTTTAAATTCAGTATCGTTTGAAGATACTTATCAAGGTGGTTTCGAGGAAAGACGTACAATTACATATGACTTAGAATTTCAAATGCAGTTATACTTTTTTGGCCCTGTTTATCAAGGTAAGATTATTAAAAACGTTATCGAAAGAGATTACATTGGTGACGGTAATACAGGATTTACATCTTCCGAAATAACTAGCGCAGGTCTTGTAAAAGAAGTTAAAAGTTATGAACCTGCATTTGAAAATAGAACTAACAATGCGGTTTCAAATTCTTCAACAGTTACATTTACAACAGCACTAGACGCTGATATAAGTGTAGGAGACGAAGTATTTGGAACTGGAAATACAACTAATCCAACTATAAGTAGTATTGCAACTGATAAACTAAGTATGGTTCTTAGTGCAAATATTACTCTTGACGCAAACAAGAGTTTGAAATTTGTTGGTTCAGTAAATACTAATGATACGTTTGTAGTAGCGGAAACAGTTTCATTCTATGACGATGGAACAAACAAAACCTACACAGACAACTTAACAGATGATGCATAATTATGACAAAAAAAGTAGACGAAAAGTTAAACGACTTGCTCGATATTAACACCTCTTTAAAAAAAGAAACCAAAGCGGTTCCTGTGATTCGACCTGATAAAGAGCAGAACATAGAGACTGACTACAGGTATGCGAGAGAACACCTCTACGACCTCATAGAACGAGGCCAAGACGCAATTGACGGTATCCTAGACCTATCTAAAGAGACAGAACACCCACGTGCCTACGAGGTTGCAGGACAGTTAATTAAGACTGTAGGGGAAACTGCAGAGAAACTTATAGACCTTCAAAGTAAAATGAAGAAACTAGAACAAGACGATACTAAAATCAGAGACCAACATAATCATTTATACGTGGGGTCAACCAGTGAACTACAAAAGTTCCTAAAGAAAAATAATGGTACAAGCGAAGAATGAAGGTTATCTAGGCAACACGCAAATTAAACGTGTTGGTATAGAAACCAAATATACAGAAGAAGAGTTAGCGGAATACATGAAGTGTTCCAAAGACCCATGCCATTTTATTGAACAATACACACAGATTATCTCTCTTGACGAAGGTATGGTTCCATTCAAACTTCGTGGATATCAGGATAAACTAATTCAACATTACGACAGTAATAGATTCAGTGTCGTACTTGCAAGTAGACAGAGTGGTAAATCAATCACCTCATGTGCATATCTATTGTGGTTCTTATTGTTCCACCCCGAAGTAACTGTAGCTGTACTTGCAAACAAAGGTGCGATTGCGAGAGAAATGATAGCACGTATCGTAACTATGTTAGAGTCTGTTCCATTTTTCTTACAGCCAGGCGTAAAGATTTTAAACAAAGGTAATATAGAGTTTGGTAACGATAGTAAGGTTGTTGCAGCTGCAACTTCCAGTAGTAGTATCCGTGGACTCTCAATAAATATGTTGTACCTTGATGAGTTTGCATTCGTAGACGATGCAGAGACATTCTATACTGCAACATATCCCGTTATTACATCAGGTAAAGATTCAAAGGTTATTATTACTTCCACTGCAAACGGTGTGGGTAATATGTTTCATAAAATATACGAGAGTGCAGTACATGGACAATCAGAATACAAAGACTTCACAATTAACTGGTATGACGTGCCAGGCAGAGACGAAGCATGGAAAGAACAAACAATTGCAAACACCTCAGAAGCACAGTTTGAACAAGAGTACGGAAACTCGTTTTTGGGAACTGGTAACACTCTCATTAACTCGAATACTTTACTTGGGTTAAAAGCATATGACCCTGAATGGTCAAAAGAAGAATTCTACATGTATGAAAAACCCATAGAAGGTCACCAATATGTTATGTGTTGTGACGTTGCGAAAGGGAGAGGTATCGACTTCTCAACGTTTAGTATCTTTGACGTATCTTCTAAACCATTCAAACAAGTTGCGACATTTAGAAACTCTTTAATATCACCATTATTGTTTCCCGATTTGATTGCAAAGTATGGTAAAGCATATAATGACGCAACTGTTATCATAGAAAACAATAATGAAGGAAGTATTGTTGCGTCACAATTGCATTATGATTTAGAATATCCTAATGTTTTCGTACAAGGACAACTAAAAGCAGAAGATATTGGTGTAACAATGTCTAGAAAAATCAAAAGAATTGGTTGTTCTACATTAAAAGAACTATTAGAAGAAGATAGATTGCAATTATTAGACAGATGGACTATCACTGAGCTCATGACTTTTGTAAATAAGGGTAGAAGCTTTGAGGCTGATAGAGGTTATCATGACGATATGGTAATGACATGTGTACTATTTTCATGGTTTGTAACTACAGATTACTTCTATCATTTAACAAATTATCAAGTCAAAGAGTTGTTATATTCTGAACAGCAGAAACTTATTGAAGAGGATATGTTACCTGCAGGGATTTTCGGGGACAGACCGATAGAAGAAGAGTCTTTTGTAGATAGTTCAGGGGATAGGTGGTTTGCTGACCCGTTAGACAATATAAAGTTATAAATAAAACAGTAAACAACTTTTGACATTAACAGGAGAAAAAGTATGGCATTTCAAGTATCACCAGGCGTACAGGTTAAAGAGATTGACCTTACAAATGTTGTGCCTGCAGTATCCAGTACAACTGGTGCTTTCGCAGGGACATTCCAATGGGGCCCTGTTGATGAAGTAGTAACAATTTCAGACCAAAAGGGACTAGTAGAGAATTTTCACGAACCTGCTAACACCAACGGAGCTGCAGAGGACTACTATTCAGCTGAAGGATTTTTAAGATATGGTTCTTCTCTAAGAGTAGTTAGAATAAACTCTACAGGATTGTTTAGTGCGAATTCAGCTGGACATGGTTCAACGCTAATAAAGAATAGTGACGAATATGTTCAATCTTACCAAAGTGGTGCCTTATCAGGTACAGCAGGAAGGTGGGTAGCCCGTCACGCAGGAGTTTTAGGAAACTCCTTAAAAGTATCTGTTTGTTCAACAGCAACTGCCTTCGAGACAGACAACGCTGGAACATCTACAGGAAATAACGCAGTTGGAGCGCTTTCAATAACAGGTGTTGCAAACGCAACTACATTGTTTAGAGTAAGAGATATTATCACATTTGATAATCACTTAGGACAAGAATACAGAATTACCGCAAGTTCAGGTACAACTCTTACTATTGAAGCAATTAACCAACCTGCAAACACAGGATTAACAACAGCAGTTGACGGTTCAAGTACACCAGTCAATATAAACAGGAAATGGGAGTTCCATTCTTTCTTTGATAAAGCTCCAGGCACTTCCGCATCTGCAGCTGCTGTCGGTGCATCATTAGACGAATGTCACGTAGTAGTAAGTGACGAAGACGGTGTGTGGAGTGGAACTCAAAACGAAGTTCTAGAAACATTCGGTTTCGTATCACTTGCAAGTGACGCTAAAGACGCTCAAGGTGCATCAAACTACTACAGAGACGTAATTGAAAGAAAATCAACATACGTATACTGGGCAGGTCACTCTACAGGAGATGACGGTTCACCAGTAACTGGTACTCACGATAGTGGTAATGAACACAGAACATTAGCAGAATCTTTATCAGATGGTTTCGGTGTAATGACTCTTCCAGTAAATGACACACTTTCAGGTGGTTCAAATGGTAGAATGCCAACAGCCGCTGAGAAGTTCGGTGCATGGTCAACACACTTCGGTGACGCTGAAACAGTAGATATCTCATTCTTAATCGTAGGTTCTTCAAGAACTGATAACGGTTCGGGAACAGAACAAGATATCTTAACAGATTGGACAACTTTAACAAACCAAGCGATTCTTCTTTGTGAATCTAGAAAAGATTGTATGGCAATCGTATCACCAAGAAAGAATGACGTAGTTGGAGTTTCCTCAGAATCAACACAATCCGCAAATGTAATTGCCTCCGCTAATACTGCAACAAGTTCTTCTTATTCAGTTATGGATAGTGGTTGGTTATACATTTACGAAAGATATAACGACAAATACTGTTGGATTCCAGGCAATGGACATACTGCAGGTCTAATGGCAAGAAGTGACTTATTAAGAGACCCATGGTTCTCACCTGCTGGTTTCTCAAGAGGTCAATACTTAGGTGTAACTAAACTTGCATTTAATCCTTCACAATCGTCTAGAGACGACTTATACAGTGCAAGGGTTAACCCAATTGTTACATTCCCAGGCCAAGGAACAGTCCTATTTGGTGACAAAACTATGTTATCAACACCTTCTGCATTCGATAGAATCAATGTAAGAAGATTGTTCATAGTCCTAGAAAAGGCAATCGCAACTGCCGCTAAAGCACAACTCTTTGAATTCAATGACGCATTCACAAGAGCACAGTTTAGAGCTGCTGTAGAACCTTTCTTAAGAGACGTGAAGAACAGACGTGGTCTTGTAGATTTCCAAGTATTATGTGACGAAACAAACAACACTGATAGTGTTATCGATAGAAATGAATTTGTATGTTCTATCTTCGTTAAACCTAACAGGTCGATTAACTTCATTACATTGAACTTTGTTGCCGCTAGAAGTGGTGTAGAGTTTAGTGAATTATACGGTGCAGTCTAAGGGAGAAATAAATGGCAACAATAGATGAATTTAAAGCGCAACTAATCGCTGGTGGCCCTAGAGCTAATAGGTTCCGAGTCTTCATACCTAGAACAGGTAATAAGATAGAGTTTCTATGTCAAGCTGCTCAGATTCCCGCTATGACTGTCGGTCAGGTCACAGTTCCATTCAGAGGAATGAACTTGAAACTTGCTGGAGACAGAACCTTTGAACCATGGGCAGTTACTGTAATCAACGATGTTGAATTCAGTGTAAGAAATGCCCTAGAATCATGGCAGTTGGATATCAGTCAGTTAGACTCAGGTATCGGTGCGATTAATAACGATTACTTGTTATCACGAGCATTCGTTGAACAGTTAAACAAAGATGACTCAGTCCTTGCGAGATACGAATTCTTCAATATGTTCCCTCAAAATATCGGTGGTATTGAACTGAATATGGGAACTGCTGACGAAGTTGAAACTTTTGAAGTTTCATTTGACTATTCTCACTGGGAAAGAGTTATTTAATTAAAGTGAAATACACCCTTTTAGGGGAGTATAAATATTAGTATGGAAATTTTTGGGTTTGAAATATCCCGTAAAAAGGATGAACTACGAAGCATAGAGGTGTCTAAGGCACCTTCCTTCGTCCCCCCTGTTGAAGATGACGGTACACCCGTCATTCAACAACAACCAGGCGGGTTCATATCAGGTGGAGCATATGGTTCCTACATTGATATGGAAGGTGGTATCAAGAATGAGGTTGGTCTCATTACAAGATACCGTGAAATATCTCTAATCCCTGAGTGTGACTCAGCGATTGAAGATATTGTTAATGAGTGTATTACATCGGATTCTCAAGACAAGATTGTATCACTCGACCTCAGAAACGTAAAACTTTCTGATAGTATCAAAAACAAGATACATGACGAGTTTAATCATATTCTTGCCTTAATGAAGTTCAATCAGAACTCTCACGAATTATTCCGAAAATGGTACATAGATGGAAGGATATACTTCCATAAGGTCGTTGACGGCAAACGTCCGAAAGCAGGTATTGTAGACCTAAGAAACATTGACCCACTTAAAATTAAGAAGGTCAGAAATGTAATCAAAGGTAAATCGGACAAAGCAGGTGTTGACGTAATAAAACAAGTTGAAGAATTTTTTGTCTTCAACGATAAAGGTTTTGATAAATCTTCAGCGAATGACGGAACGTCCGTGAAGATTGCTCCCGAAGCAGTATCATATACTACATCGGGTTTATTAGACTACACAAAGAACGTAGTCATTGGGTATCTTCATAAAGCATTGAAGACTGCAAACCAGTTATCAATGATGGAAGACGCACTAGTTATCTATAGGATATCACGTGCACCCGAAAGAAGGATTTTCTACATTGACGTAGGTAACCTTCCAAAGGCAAAAGCAGAACAGTATTTGTCTGAGGTTATGAACAAGTATAGAAATAAACTTGTTTACAATGCAGACACAGGTGAAATCAAAGATGATAGAAAACATATGTCTATGTTGGAAGATTTTTGGTTACCTAGGAGAGAAGGTGGACGTGGGACAGAGATAACAACTTTGCCAGGCGGACAAAATCTCTCGGAGATAGAAGACATTGAATACTTTAAGTCGAAGTTATACAAGAGTTTAAGTATTCCAGCTTCTAGAATGGAAGCAGACGCAGGATTCAATTTGGGACGTGCGTCCGAAATCCAAAGAGATGAACTTAAGTTTAATAAGTTCACGAATAGACTTCAAAAGAAGTTTAGTAGAGTATTTGTTGACGTTTTAAGAACTCAATTGATACTAAAAGAAATTGTAAGTGGCGAAGAATTTGACAAAATGGTCAAAGACTTCGTACAGTTTGATTATGCTAGCGATAACCACTTCGCAGAGTTGAAAGACGCTGAAATTATGCGTGAGAGACTTGAGACTTTATCAACCGTAGACGAGTATGTTGGTAAGTATTATTCTCAGGAGTTTGTACGTAAGAATATCTTAATGCAAACAGAAGAAGAAATGAAACTTATGGACAAACAAATGGAAGACGAGGGTGGAGACGAAGAAGGTGGTGACGATGAATTTGGGGGATTTTAATAAATGACTGAAATAGCAAAAAAGATAGTTGACGAAATAGAACAAGGTAAGTTGCAAGACGCTAAGGATTCTATTTTTGACGGCATTAAAGAGAAAGCTGCCCAAGCAGTGGACATGAAGAGAGTGGAAGCAACGGTTGATTGGATGAAAAATGAACCTGAAGCTACAGCAGAGGAAGAGTAAATGAAATCTTTTGCATCTATATCAAGAGAACTTTATGAGGCGAAATTTAAGTTGCCTAAAAAACATAAAGAACTTAAAGTAGATACAATGAAAACTGGTGGAAAGACCTACAACATTACCTATAGTAAAATGGGTAAAGACATTTACGCATTCGTTAATAATAATGAAACAGGGCCTTACAAGGACTTGAAGGACGCAGAAAAATCTGTGAAGGAATTATCCAAACTCTTTAAACAAATGAATTTTGAAGGGGTAACAGAAGAGGAAATTTTCAATGAAATTAATTTCAGAGTATAACGAAGCAAAACCATTAATCGAATCAAAAGAAAATGGTAAAAAAGATTACTTTATCGAAGGTGTCTTTATGCAAGCAGACATAAAGAATCGTAACGGAAGAATCTATCCCAAAGAAATCATGGCAAAAGAAGTCAATCGTTACGTAAAAGAATTCGTAAACGAACAAAGAGCATTCGGTGAGTTAGGACACCCCGAAGGGCCAACAATCAATTTAGACAAAGTATCCCACATGATTACCGAACTTCACGAAGACGGTAGTAATTGGGTAGGTAAAGCAAAAATTTTGAGCACTCCAAATGGTGAGATTGTAAAAAATCTTATCAATGACGGTGCAAAACTAGGTGTCTCTTCAAGAGGACTTGGTTCATTAGAACAAAAATCAGACGCACAGTATGTGAAGTCGGACTTTCAACTTGCAACTGCAGGTGATATTGTCGCAGACCCTTCAGCGCCAGATGCCTTCGTAGACGGTATCATGGAAGGTGTTGAGTGGATTATGGACAATGGAATCCTAAAAAGACAAGAAATGGAGTCTATGAGAGAAGTTTTAAAGAACGAAAAGCAGGTTAGACTTGAAGAAACAAAAATTAATTTATGGAAAACGTTCGTTAAGAACTTATAACATATAAATAAAAAAGTAAACTCAAACAGGAGAAAAATATGGCAGAGTTAGATACAAACCAAGATGAGCTATTAGAGGCAGGACAACCTGACGCTAAAGCTGAGAAAGGTGACAAAAACCCGCCTAAGCAAGGTTCAAGTGATTCCGCTAAAATAGAAAGTGGAAAAGCTGAAGTCGTCAAACCCGAAGAAAATCCTGTTGACAAAGCTGTCGATTCTGTAGATAAAGCAGAAGATGGAGTCAAAGAGATTTCCGCAGACCCACAACAAAAGGGTGAAGGGAAACCTGATAAGGCTGAAAAAATCAAAGAAGGCGAAGGCGCTGACGAAGAAGCAGAAGTTTCTGAAGCAGAAGAAAAAGTTCCTTCCAAGATGGAAACAATCAAAGCTATGGTCAACACAATGAAGGAAATGAATAAAGAAGACCTTCAAGGTATTTTCTCTTCTATTTCAGAAGATGAGGTTGACGAGTCTTTGACTAAGGCAGAAATCGCAAGAAACATTGTCGAACTAGTTAAAAAACTAGATGACGAAAAGGTTCAAGAGATGTACGGCAAGATGAAAGGTGTCGAGGACGAAGAGGAAGAAGACGAAGACAAGAAGATGAAAAAAGAATCTGTTGACGAAGAAACTTCCGAAGAACTCGAATCTAAACTTGTAGAGATTGAAATTGAAGACGACCTAAATGCAATCTCAGAAGCATTAGACTTGTCAGAAGAGAACCGAGAAAAAGCTAAAACAATCTTTAAAGCTGCAGTATCAAGTAAAGTTGCAGAAGTTGAAAAAGGATTGAAAGAAGCTTACGAAACAGAATTACAAACCTCAGTAGATAAGGTCAAAGCCGACTTAAGTGAAGCAGTTGACAAATACTTGTCTTACGTTGCTGACGAGTGGACGAAAGAAAACGAATTAGCTATCGAGAGAGGTTTGAAAGCTGAAATGACTGAAAACTTTATTTCAGGATTGAAAACATTGTTCGTAGAACATTATGTTGACGTTCCCGAAGATAAGTATGACGTGATTGATGAGCTTTCTAATCGTCTCGATGAGATGGAAGTTAAACTTGACTCCGAAGTTCAAACAAATATGGACATCGCAGAAGAGTTGAACACTCTCAAGAGAGAAAATGTGGTAAGGGATGCGTCTTCGGACTTAACTGAATCACAGAAAGAGAAATTAGAATCACTTGCAAACGGTGTAGACTTCAATGACGAAGCTGACTTCCAAGAGAAGATTGGTGAAATCAAAGAAGCATACTTCGGTATTGAAGGTGAATCTATTTCTGAGGATACCGTAGTTGAAGAAGGAACTGGAACGCTTGAAGATGAAAACTCTTCACCTGTTATAGACCCTTCCCTTCAAAGGTATTCTGACGCAATTAGTAAACTAAAACCATTAGGTTAATTTAAAGGAGATTAAAAACAATGTTTTTATCTGAAAACTTACAGGAAAAGTGGCAACCTATCCTAGAGCATTCTGATTTGCCAAAAATCGAAGACTCTTACAAGAAGGCTGTTACCGCAGTAATCCTAGAAAACCAAGAAAAAGCTCTTAACGAAGATAGAGTTTCTCTTGACGAAGCTGCACCTTTAAATGCTACTGGCAGTTCTGCTGTATCTAACTGGGATCCAATCCTAATTAGTCTAGTAAGACGAGCTATGCCTAACTTGGTTGCTTACGACATTTGTGGTGTTCAACCAATGACTGGGCCAACAGGACTTATCTTTGCTATGAAAGCAAGGTATAACGACTATCCGACTCAAGGACGTGAAGGTAAAACTGAAGCTTTAGGGCTTGACGAACCTCATACTCCTTATTCGGCTGCTGCTCAGACAACTTCAGCTGGTGCATTAACAGCTGCAATCAGTGACCCATTTGACACTAGTTCGCCTTCTTATGAAGACACAACTGGTTCAGGTATGTCTACTGCAACTGCAGAAGCATTAGGTGATGTCGAAGCTTCCAACGGATTCGCTCAAATGGCTTTCACAATTGAGAAAGCTACAGTAACTGCTAAATCAAGAGCACTTAAAGCGGAATATACTTTAGAATTGGCACAAGACCTTAAAGCAATTCACGGTCTAGACGCTGAATCTGAACTCGCTAACATACTATCATCTGAAATCCTTGCGGAAATCAACAGAGAAGTAGTAAGAAACGTTAACATACAAGCTAAAGTAGGTGCATCTGCAACTGCTTCTGCTGGTACTTTCAACTTAGATGTTGATGCTAACGGACGTTGGTCAGTTGAGAAATTCAAAGGTCTATTATTCCAAATAGAAAGAGAATCAAATGTAATCGCAAAAGAAACAAGACGTGGTAAAGGTAACTTTATCCTTTGTTCTTCTGACGTTGCATCTGCTTTATCAATGGCTGGTGTATTAGATTATACTCCTGCGCTTAACACTGACATTAACGTTGACGATACTGGTAATACTTTTGCTGGTGTTCTAAACGGTAGAGTTAAAGTTTATATCGACCCATATGCTGGTGTTGATTACTTGACTGTCGGTTACAGAGGGTCTAACCCTTATGACGCTGGACTTTTCTATTGCCCATACGTTCCATTACAAATGGTTCGTGCCGTTGGTGAGAATACTTTCCAACCAAAAATTGGTTTCAAAACTAGATACGGAATGGTATCTAACCCATTCGTAGGTTCTACACCTGCTAATGGTCTAGCTTCTGCTGGTACAAACCAATACTACAGAAAGTTCGCAGTATCTAACATTCTATAAAGAATAGTTACTCAACCGAAATTAAAAACCCCAGTTCGCTGGGGTTTTTTTTGTTCTAAATAAAAGTGATACAAATCATTCGTGCAGGACGGTAGTATCTAAAACCCCACTTCGGTGGGGTTTTTCTTTTTTGTGTCTCAATTGTGACAGTTGTGTGACACTTTCGTGTCTATATACTATATGGCGTATATAAAACAAATAAACAAAAGATTTCATAAATTTATGAAGTGCGGTAGACTACCCAAGGTTATCAAACTAGCAGGACTCAGTGAGTTAAAGTTAGAATCAGAACAGTCTTAGAAATTACCTAAATAGGTATATGACTACGATTAACAAATCTATACTTCAAAAGAACAACTTTAGACTTCTCATCGATAAAGTTCCAACGGTGGAATACTTCGTGCGTACTGCAAATATTCCTGGCATATCATTCAGTGAGACTGCTGTACCAGCAGGTATAGGACTGGACGCATATTTTCCAGGCGATAAAGTTGAATTTGAAAAGTTATCTGTATCGTTTTTGGTAGACGAAGATTTACAGAACTTCAAAGAAGTATATGATTGGATGGATTCTATTGTACCTATACAAGACCCGTCTAAGTACAAAACACTTGTTGGTACAACTGCAACAGCAACAAACCAGTTTTCAAGTGCAGGTAATGACCTAAGTCAATATAGCATGATTACACTCGTACTAAATACAAATAAGAATATACCAAACAGATTCTTTAAATTTTATGACGCATTTCCAACGTCACTAAGTGGATTGGAACTTGCATCAGGAGAGAGTGGTGAAGCTGTAATATGTACAGTAGACTTTAGATTTACTTATTATGAGATAGGAACCACTAGTTAAAAACACATTTTCGTGATATAATTATAGTATGAACTTAGAAGAGCTACGCAAAGAGTGGGCTAAGGATTGTGAAGTTGACGATATCGAACTAGATAAATCGTCTCTAGAAGTCCCCAAACTACACGCAAAATATCAAGAATTCTTGACCGATAATATATTGGTTCTCAAGAACTTAGAATTCCAATACAATATCCTGCTTAAAAATAAGTGGTTATGGTATAACGGAAAGATGTCTGAGGAACAAATAAAAGAACTTGGTTGGGAAGACGACCCCTTTGACGGTCTCAAAGTCATGAAGAATGATATGCAGATATGGTATAACGCTGACCAAGACTTACAAAGAATGAATGGTAAAGTGGAGTATCAAAAAATCGTTATCAACTTCTTGAAAGAGTGTATGCAAAATATCACTTGGAGACACCAAACGATTAAGAATACAATCGACTGGCGAAAGTTTATGGCGGGACAATGATACTCAATAATTATATGTTTACAGCACCTGAATTCTTTACTAGAGAAGAAGTTGCACAAATACATCAACATGCCAAAGGAATTCCATTAGATTTAGGACGTACAGGAAACGGACAAATGAATGACCCTGATAGGGCACCTGACTCAGTAGACATGTCCGTGGCAGCTGAAATAAGACAATCAAAGGTAAAATGGTTTCTTGGTCAAGACCCAAGGTATAGAATGCCTGACAATATCATGGAAAAGATTAATGAGATTGTTGCCCAAGGAATGGACGAGTGTGGTTGGAACTTCAATTTATCTTGGATAGAAAACTTTCAATACACAATCTACGACTACGAACCTGATTTACCTACAGGTGATTTCTATACATGGCATACAGACCATGGTGGTGAGTCAATCATGAGTATGGAAGGAATGCCAGAACACAGAAAGATTAGTATGACTATACAATTATCTGACCCTTTAGATTATGAAGGTGGTAAGTTTCAATGGTTAGAACCAAATCCACAGTTTGATAAAATTAAGTTTGGTGATAAAAAACTTGATATCGATAAAGCAGTAAGAACTTTACCATTCAGTGCACAAGCAATCGGTTCAATATGTTTATTTCCAAGTTGGTTATATCACCAAGTCACACCAGTAACGAGAGGAACTAGAGTATCAATAGTAGGTTGGTACAACGGCCCAGCATGGACTTAAAAATTTCTAAAGTCAATGAAGTCTTTATGAAGATTTCGTGTGACGACTCAATCGCTAAAGACTTGCACGATTACTTTTCATTTAAAGTACCTAACGCAAAATTTATGCCTTCCTATAAAAATAGACGTTGGGACGGTAAAGTATATCTGTTCAGTATCAAGACACACAAAATCTATATTGGATTACTTCCATACATTGCTGAGTTCTGTGAAGAAAGACAATACAAGTATTCGGTAGAAGAAGACGTTATTACTAAGAATGAAATTACCGAAGACGAATACAATAAGTTTATAGACCAATTAAACCTACCGTTTGAACCTAGAGATTATCAAAAGGAAGCATTTCTAAAGAGTATCGAATACGGAAGAAAGTTACTAGTATCACCGACTGCGAGTGGTAAGTCATTAATCATTTATTTACTTGCACGTTATTATAATAAAAAAACAATTGTCATTGTACCTACTACTTCTTTGGTAGAACAAATGACAAAAGATTTTCAGGAGTATGGATATGATAAAGAAATTTGCAAAATATACAGCGGGCAACCTGTATTCGATTCAGACATTACGATTACAACTTGGCAGTCTTTATCTAAAGCACCTACTGACGTTCTTGCGAAGTTTGAAGTTGTTGTCGGAGACGAAGCCCACCTCTTCAAAGCAAACGTCCTCAAAGGAATCCTCGAAAAAATGAGAAGTACCGCAGTACGTTTTGGTACTACAGGTACGTTAGACGGTACAGAAGTCCACAGGCTACAGTTAGAAGGACTCTTTGGGCCAGCGACTAAGGTTATATCAACTTTCGACCTTATTGAGGAAGGTACAATTGCAAGTATAGACATTGACGTTATCATATTGGAACATGAGAAAACTGCTAAGTTAAAGTATCAGGACGAAATGGATTACTTAGTAGGGAATCAAAAGAGAAATGATTTCATATGTAATCTTGTTTACTCACTAAAAGGGAACACACTTTGTTTGTTTCAGTATGTAGAAAAACATGGATTTGTTTTATACACATTAATGAAAGAAAGAATAGATAATCTTCATTATGTTTATGGTGGAACTGATACAAAAGATAGAGAAGAGATTAGAGGATTGGTAGAGAAACAAGATGACGCCTGTATTCTTGCGTCATATGGCACCTTCAGCACTGGTGTTAATATAAAGAAGATAGATAACATAATTTTTGCTTCGCCTTCTAAATCTAGAATACGTAACTTACAATCCATTGGACGTGGATTGAGAAAGGGTAATGGTAAAGAAAATCTAAGACTATTTGATATCGCAGACGATTTGTGGGGAGACAACTACACATTACGTCACTTAAAAGACCGTATAAATATTTACAACGAGGAACAATTTCCTTATAACATTAAACAATTTAAATTATGAACCAACTAAATATAGATATGGATAACGTAACATCTTTAGCACCAAACAAGTATGAGGTAATCAAACTCAAGACTGGTTTAGATATAGTCGGAATGGTAAGAGATTCACAGGAAGGTATACACATTACACTTCCTATGATATGTCAATTACAATTGACTCAAACTAATGATACCCTATCAACGTTTATTCCTTATGCACCTCTCAGTGCAGAACCGACTTTATTCATTCCCGACAATCACATTGTACATAGGAATAAACTTAACGAGCAATTCGTTAAATACTATGACAATGCATCTGCTAGGTGGTTAGAAATGGTTGAGAACGGAACCATACCAGTTAAGTCAGGAAAAGAATATCAAGACGATATAAAAGCATATGTGGATAGAGCAATGCAGAGTATCATGGACGCAACTGGAGGCCCAATCACACCCGAAGAACTCAGGAGATTGGAAATATTGGAAGATGAAGATTTTGATTTAGAAACAGAGTATGAACAACATCTGATTACTAAAGGCAAAAAGATTCTTCACTAATGGCAATTTGGTATTTAAATATGTTACAAGAAGACGAACAAGGTATGAAACAGTTCGACCATTTGTTACACCAGTATTGGAGTGACGATAAGTTGAAAAAGGCAGAGGTATATGTAACTGACCAAGGGTATGGTTGCAGGTATTACGAAGACCATATGTGGAAGAAGGATATCGTGTATAAGAATCATTCTGAATCATATGCAGAGTCAGCTGCTGAGAATTATGTCTTAGGAATTTTACAGTTATAAATAAAACGGATTGATATAACATTCAGTTATATTGTTTCATTAACCCTGTTTATATGGAGAAACCATGACCACAATTGCATACGCAATGAAGAGCATGGTGCGAAAGGTTGACGGACTAAGAGAAAATGGCATTTATTGCCGATTCTGCGATGCAGTGCAAATGGTCACACTAATGACTCTTCCAATAGCGATACCTTTTATAATAATGTATCTTACGATACTACAGTATAGATTGTAATCATTATATAAGCTAGCTTGTCGGGGCGACATAGTTAGGATATCAGATAGAAATGATTCTGTCTAGATACTTTTTACATTAAATTATTATGAGTAAACGAAAAATCTTAGATTCTTGGAAAAGACCAATAGAAGTAGAGGACTCCGATTCCGATATAATTCCTGAACAGTTAAAGTTCCAATTCCAACCTAGAGACGCTACACCTGAACAGATTGCTAAATGGCAAGAGACGGAAGGTAAATGGTGGGCGGATAGAGCTTTATTGTTTGTTGCAATTGCGTCAGTGATACAGTTTTCTGCAATGGGTATGATGTTGTTATCCTTTTATCTGATACAACTTTCAGTTGGATAAATACTAAAAACCCTCTTACATATTAGTAAGTATTAACATATAATAGATACATGACTAAAAAAACCACTGATAAGAAACAAGCGGAACATTACGTAAATAACAAAGAGTTTACAGCTGCCGTTGCGGAGTACAATGCGTCCGTTAAACTTGCAGAAGAAAAAGGTAAACAACCACCACGTATGACAGAATATATTGGTGAGTGTATTTACAAGATTGCAACCCGTTTGTCCACACGTCCAAATTTCATTAACTATACCTATAGAGATGAAATGATTTGTGACGCTATAGAAAACTGTCTACAGTATATAAACAACTTCAACGTTGAAAAATCTAACAATGCATTCGCATACGTTACACAAATTTGTTACTATGCATTCCTAAGACGTATTCAAAAAGAAAAGAAACAAGTCTTTATCAAGCAAAAACAGATAGAAGAAGCGGGTATTACAATGGACGCTTATACTACTATTGACGGTTCTCATGACCCTACATTTGTAAATACAAACGTAGAATGGATGCAGGAACACATGAACCACGTGGAATATGAACCACGTAAAAGTAAAAAGAAGTCAGGTAAAGCAAAAGCAAATCTTGACCAAGACTTGAGCAAAAACAACACTTAATGAAAATAGCTATTTTGAATGACACACATTGCGGTGTCAGGAACGATATGGTTGAAATGTCTGATTATCAGGGACGTTTCTATAAAGAGATATTCTTTCCATATCTAGACCAACACGATATCAAACATATCATTCATATGGGTGATTATTTTGATAGACGAAAATTCATAAACTTTGCGTCCATGCAAAGAAACATTGAGCACTTTGTAAAACCTATGATAGAAAGAGGTATTACAATGGACTTGATAATAGGTAACCATGATACCTATTATAAGAACACTAACGAAGTAAACTCACCTGCCTTATTACTATACGGTCAACCTAATATCACTGTACATGAAGAACCTGTAGTTAAAGAATATGACGGTTTAGATGTTGCACTTGTTCCATGGATTAATAATGAAAACTATGCAGACAATATAGAGTTCTTTCAATCCGCACCAGCACCAATCTGTATGGGACACTTTGAAATAGAAGGTGCCATGATGAATCCTGCAATGGTATGTTCACACGGATTAAACCCAAGTTACTTGAAGAGATTTGAAAAAGTTTACAGTGGTCACTTCCACCACAAAACAGACGTAGAGAATATACGCTACGTAGGTTCACAAATGCAATTCACTTGGTCAGATTTTGGAGACGAAAAATATTTCCATATCTTTGATACTGATACAAGAGAAATGTTACCTGTGCATAATCCACTAACAATGTTTGAAAAGGCATTCTATAATGATACCGAAGAATCTTTTGAATCGATTGCTAATGACGATTATGAAAAGTACAGAGGAAAGTTTGTAAAGGTAATCGTAATAGAAAAGGAGAACCCATATTGGTTTGATACATTCCTAGACAAACTTCATGGTGTCAATCCGTTACACGTATCAGTTGTAGACGATAACAAACACATGGACTTCTTTGATGATGAAGAAATAGAAAATGTTGAAGACACATTGACTATCTTATCAAAGTACGTTGAAGGTCTAGAGATACAAGGTAAGAAAAAAGAACTAGACAAAATAATGAAGTCACTGTACCATGAAGCATTGGAAGAACATAACTTTTTATGATAAATTTTAAAAAAGTAAGATACAAAAATCTATTATCAAGTGGTAACAAGTTTACCGAAATACGATTAGACAAACACCAAACGACTCTTATATTAGGTGAGAACGGCAGTGGTAAGTCTACACTTCTTGACGCTTTATGTTTTGGATTGTATGGACGTGGGTTTCGTAATCTAAAGAAAGATTTACTTATCAATAGTATCAACGAGAAAGGTCTAGAAGTAGAGATTGAATTCTCTATTGGTACAAAACAATACAAGGTAATCCGTGGTGCAAAACCAAACAAGTTTGAATTATATCTTGATGACGTAATGCTTAATCAAGACGCAAACGTAAGAGACTACCAAGAACACTTAGAAAAACAAATTCTGAAAATGAGTTTCCGCTCATTTACACAGGTCGCAATATTAGGTTCTGCTAACTTTACTCCGTTCATGCAGTTGAAAGCAAAGGACAGAAGAAACTTAGTGGAAGACCTATTGGATATCTCTATATTCTCTACTATGCAAGACATACTAAGGAAAAGGATATCAACACATCAAAATGAAATCACTGAGACTAGTCATGAAATCAATATTATGGAAGAGAGGATTCATGGATTGAATGAGCAACTTAATGTACTACGTGAAAACCGAGAGAGTAAAATCTTAAAGTATGAATCCACAGTAGGGGAAACCCAAGATAACATTAATCAACTCATGGAGAACATAGATGAAAAGACGCAAGATGTGGTGGCGCAAGCACGACTTATCGAGGATAAAGATACTAAAGAAAATAAACTCACAGAACTTATGGACTTGGAACGACAACTCGAAACGGCTCGTAAGAAAACAATTAGAGAAATCAAATTCTACGAAGACAATGACGAATGTCCCACCTGCGAGCAGTCCTTAGATGAAACGCACAAGAAAGAACACATTGAACAGAAGGAGACTAAGAAGACGGAGTTGTCAACTGCTATCGAAGAAATTGAAAAACAAATCGGAGAGTGTTCAAGAAGACTTGAAGAAATAAGAGAAATTCAATCTAAGATAGAAGAGATACAGAAAAAAATAAGTCTCTTACAAACAGAAGTAGTATCCAATCAAAAGTATATTACTAAACTGCAAAAAGAAATCGAAGACCTAAAAGGTGAAGCAACTGCAGGTTCAGATGCAGAAGATAAAATTGTAGATTCAGAAGATAAACTCGAAGTTCTTTTACAGAAGAAAGAAACACAAACAGAAACTTCTCACTACTATGATATCGCTTCAACACTTCTTAGAGACCAAGGTGTAAAACAAAAGATTATCAAACAGTATGTTCCTATTATGAACAAACTAATCAACAAATATCTAGCACAACTAGAGTTCTATGTTGGTTTTGAGATTGACGAATCTTTTGAAGAAACAATCAAATCTAGATTCAGAGACGTATTCAAATACGATAATTTCTCTCAGGGTGAAAAGATGAGAATTGACTTATCATTACTATTCACTTGGAGAAGTATTGCAAGAATGAAAAATAGTGTTAACACTAATTTACTTATTCTTGACGAAGTATTTGATAGTAGTTTAGATAGTGCTGGTACAGACGACTTCTTAAAACTATTGAATGGTATGCCTGAAAGAACAAACGCATTTATCATATCTCATAAAGGGGACGCATTGTATGATAAGTTCAATGACGTACTACGTTTTGAGAAATATAAGAACTTTTCAAGGGTTATGGAGTGATAAATAAACGATGCAAATATTAAAAACAGAAACACCCAAAGAAGTACGAGACTTTCCAGCGAAAGAAGAACTAAACCCTACAGACGTTGTAGAGATATTCCAAACACCTTTAACAGGTTCTTACAATTGGGACTACACAGTCCAAGATAATCGTATCAAAAAACTATACGAACTAGGTAAGAAGTTAAATTGGAATGTAGAAGTTGACGTTGATTGGTCACCGCCATTCAAACCAATGACATCTGAGTTCTTTGAATTCCAAGACAATCAATGGAAGAATCACGAACAATACAAAACATTAACCCAAGAAGAAAAGGAAGAATTTCACCAAGATTTAAATTCATGGTCAGTAAGTCAATTCCTTCATGGAGAACAAGGTGCATTATTAGTTGCGTCACAATTAGCCAGTTGTGCACCCACATTCAATGCAAAACTCTATGCAGCTTCTCAGACATTTGACGAAGCACGACATGTCGAAGCTTTTAACAAATATCTACAGACAAGACTCAAACGTTCATGGCCAATTGGCAGAAGTCTAAAAGGATTACTTGATAAAATTTTAACTGACCCACGTTGGGATTTAAAATTTATAGGTATGCAAGTTGTCATTGAAGGTTTAGCATTAGCCGCTTTTCAAGCAAGTCGAGAAACAAGTACCGACCCTGTATACAAAGAAATGATAGGACTTATCATTAGGGACGAAGCAAGACATGTAACTTTTGGTATCAACTATCTAACTGATTTTGTCCAAACACTTTCAGAAGAAGAACAAATAGACAGGGCAAACTTTGCCTTGGAAGCATGTACTGTAAGTAGAAATAGACTTAAACCAACTGCTGTATGGGAAAAGTATGGATTTGACGTTGATTATACATTAGACTACGAAAAACATAATATCTTTACCTCACAATTCCAAGACATACTATTTACTAGAATCATGCCAAACCTTAAAAAGATTGGACTACTGCGTGAAGAACTTATACCTGAATACGAAAAGTTAGGTGTTATGGGATACGCAGAAGGTGACAGTGATTATGAAACAAGTTGGGAAGAATTATCGAAACCACTTAAGTGAAAATATAAATAGTATTATGAAGTCTTTCTCACAATTCACAGACAAAATTACCGTAACGAATCCTAAGCATGTGATTCGTGAGTTAACTGTGTCACCACACTACAAAAACAGAAACGGATTCAATCCTTATTATGTTCTAGACATAGACGATAAAGATGTCAAAGCAACAGTAGGTGCAGGAAAGATACTTTATAAATCAGTAGAGAATCCTACAGGTGAACTTCTCAAAAAATTAGGTAATGGTAAATACTATTTTCAAGTAGAACTAGACGGTTCTGATACTCCGTATTACATTCAATCAACTAAAGCAAAAGTCAAAGCACACTTTGGAAGTAAGAGTAGAAAGGATTCAACTGCTTCTTCCAACGTGAATGAATTACTAACCGTACACTTCTTAATACACCCCGACCAAATTCAAAATCAATTTGACTTTGAGAAATGGGTTGCAGGACAAAGTGGCGGAACAGGAGTTCTTGCAGGTTCAGGAAAAGAAGTCACCTATGAAGACATAGTTATGTTATTAGATAAAGACGAAACTTCATTGAGAGATATTCTAATCGGAATGAACAATGCAAAAGCAGTTGCAAAAGATTTAAAAGGAAGGTCAATCAAAAATGTATATTGGGTTCCAAGAGGTAAACCTGCAGGGATAGGTGGTAAGAATCCTTCGGACGTTATCGTTCAAACTGCAGACGGATATCAAGGATACTCTAACAAGATATCAGGTGGTGCAGACGCTACACCTAAAATCAATACAAACTTAGTTGCATTCTATTCTAAAGTAGGAGATAAGGGACAACTTGGTAGAATTAAATCTATGATTGATAACGCATGGGTCAAAGCGACTTCCATGATAGACCCCAAATATAAGAATGCTCACAAAGCAATCAACTCATTTAATATCAAGAAAGAAAAGTATAGTGAGTCCTCTTCACAAAGAGCATTCGCTACAATAGCAAAAGAATTCCAAAAAGATAAATTAGATTTCTATTCAAAAGATTTCTATTGGCCTTTTAGGAATGCTTTACTAGACGACTTTTCAAAATATGTTTCTTCACCAAGAAACCTACTATACTTTTTGAATACTATAGGTTACTATACATATGACGACCCTAATTCAACACCATGTCCATATAAACTATTGATAGGTAGTGAGAAGGGTTCAACAATTAAAGACGTTAGTGGAGACGACAGTTTTAGACAAATGTTAATGTCAGATAATGCTAGTGATTTTAGTAAAATAAAATCTTCGTATGACGGTAAACAACAAACGTTTAAGTTGTCTTGGCATTATAAACCTTTAAAGATTGACGCAACCATGCCAGTTGTTTTAAGAACTAGACAAGCAGGGGGTTGGTCAGGTAAATCTTTATATGTAACCAGTAGTGGAATAAAATAATATGTATGAACTAGTTGAAGAGGCCGCAAAGGTCTTACGTAATCCTACTGAAAAGTTTGATTTCGATAATCCGCAAACAGACCCAAAAGAATTACAAGCAGGTCTCGTAGAAACCATGGGAAAATATGGTGGACTTGGTTTAAGTGCTAATCAAGTCGGTGTAGACCTGAGTGTTTTTGTTATGCAAACACAGGACGAAGGAATCGTTGCATTTTTCAATCCTGAGTTAGTTCAGATATCTCAAGAAACAGAAATGATGAAGGAAGGTTGTCTTTCTTTTCCCGACATATATATTATGCTCAAGCGACCAAAAGTAGTTGTAATGGACTACCAAACAGTTGACGGTGAAAAACGTTCAATAAAGTTAGAAGGATTGGGTGCAAGGTGTGTGCAACATGAAATAGACCACTTAAATGGTATTATATTTTTACAACGTGCATCACAATTAAAAATAGAACGTGCTCTAAAATCAAGACCAAAAGAAAGAGCAAAGAGATTAGAATATGAACAACGCAGAGCAATCGCAGAAGCCCTACGAACCGCAAATGCTGAAAAATCTGTTGACTCCGAACGAGTGCCAACAGATAATACACTTTCACAAAACGCATCATAACTTAAGAACCGTAGGAAACGGTGCTGGTTACAAGGGTATAAGATTTTGTCATGTCCAAACACAATGGGTACGAACTCTAATAGATAGAGTTTGGATACGATTAGTTGCTCAAGTTTATAAAACCCAAGGTAAAATTGTTTATCCCGAAATGATTGGAATCAATGAATGGGTTATTGGTGGATATCAAGACCCACATTTAGATACTTACTCTACGCAGTCAGAACACTTACCAAACTTTGACCCCAACGAAAAACAAAGAGAGTGGACTTGTATTTTATATTTAAATGATAATTTCTCAGGTGGTGAAACTTATGTACCTAACGGAGAAACTTTTGTTCCTGAAACAGGTGCAGGATTATTGTTTCAAGGCATTTACATAGAACATGGTGTAAACAAGATACGAAGAAACCAACGACATACTCTTTCATTTTGGTTTTCCGATAATCAAGATAGGTGTATGCCTTTTCACGCAATTACTGATTTAACACAGAATGAAGAAACATTGAGATTATGATTGATTTTAATTTCATAACAATTCCCGAAGTAATAACATCAGAAGAAGCAAAAGAATTAATCCATTTTCATAAAACACATAAACACTTATGTTCAGAAGATAACAATTCTCAGTATGACGGCAGAAAAATACAAATAGAAAATATCAAAACTCAATGGATTCGTGAAATCGTAAGAAGACTTGAGTACATGGTAATAAGTGAAGTAGGACAATATGGGTCTAAAGTCTTTCCTGAACAAGCAGAGATTATGTGTCAACCAATCGGTTCTGAGATTACACCTCATACAGACGTATACGATTCTCAAGAAACAGGAGAACAGGTTATTCCCAAATCAGAATGGGCGGCTGTATTGTACCTTAATGATTCAGAAGACGATTATAAAGGGGGTAAACTAAGATTCACACCATGTGAATCGATACCTATGGGGTTAGAATACGAGCCCCACGCAAGAGAAATGGTCGTATTCCAAGGAATGAAATTTGAACATTCCGTCACCAAAGTGTACCGTGGAGACAGGTACACCCTACCTATGTGGTTCACCACAGATTTTAGAGATATAAGACCCGAATTCCCAAACCCTTGATTCTAAAGGGAAAATGAGCTGTTGACAATGACATGCCTTTTTTGGTAGCCTATACCTGTAATGAGAAAAAGGAGTTCAAAATGAGCTGTGGATACAGGGAGATGTTCCTTGAAAAATACTTTGAAGAAGGTATAGAGAAAGGAATGTCAGAAGAAGAGGCGGCCGCATACGCTTTGAAATGTGCGGAAGAAATGGAGTAAATGAGCTGTTGACAGTGACAGCACTTTTTTAGTAAGCTAGCCGTATGAATGAGAAACTAACCACACAAAAAGACAACCTTGCGAGACTAATGGCGGGTGAAAATCTGACCGTAGTCCATAAAAGGATACCTACTGCATATTTTGATGTAAAGAATAGGGTTCTTGCATGTCCTATATTTAAGAATGATATCAGTCCTGCTTTATATGACTTGTTTATGGGTCATGAAGTTGGACATGCATTGAACACACCTTATGAAGGTCTTCACAGTGCACTAGAAAAAAACAGAACATTAAAAGGATATCTTAACGTTATTGAGGACGTTAGGATTGAGAAAGCAATCAAGAACAAATACCCTGGCTTGAGACCTCAGTTCTTCAAAGCATACAAAGAGTTGATTCAAAGAGACTTCTTTGGAATCAAGGGTAAAGACGTAAACAAACTTTCACTAATTGATAGAATCAACCTACTTACTAAAGTGGGTTCTACTGCAGGTTGTGAGTTTACGCCAGAAGAATTCAAGTTTGTTGAAATGGCAGAAGCATGTGTAACTTGGGAAGACGTTGTTGTCTGTGCTCAGGCAATCTATGATTGGTCTAAAGAAAACGAACAAAGAACTCAAGAAGACCAAGCGGTCTCTACTCTTCCACAAGATGACTTTGACTTCGATGATGAAGATGAAGAAGAAGGTGAAGAGGGTGAATCAGGTGGATTTGGAGACAATGAAGAAGATGAAGAGGGTGACGATGAGTCACAGGGTTCTTCAAGTGAAGAGGGTGACTCTCTTCCTGACGCTCCTGAAACAGAAGAAGGTGAAGGTGAAGGTGAAGAGGGTGATGAAGAGTCAGAAGAAGAAGAAGGTGGACAAGGTGATATCTCTGCTAAACAAGGTGGTACATCTGCAAACATTCCCGAAGGTTCTCATTCTGATGATGAAGACGGTGCAAGGGAATCAATCACTGAATACAATGCACACAACAATGAAGGTGAGTTTCTAGAAGACGCTCCGATTGTTAGACAAACTATCAATCTCGGAGACTCTAAAATGTTCGGGAAAGATGGCGAAGCAGAACACATGGTTGTGTCTTCTGAGGAAATTGTCAAAGAATTCAAATCTTGGTATGAAGAAGAACATGCAGACATAGGTTTCACTATTGAAGCTGCTAACTTCTCTTACAAGAAAATCGTAGACAAAAACAAATCTCTAATCTCTCACATGGCGAAAGAATTTGAGATGAAACAGAATGCAATGAGAAGCGTTAAAGCGTTTCAAGGTAAGACTGGAAAACTTGATATGAATGCTGTTGCTAAGTATCAAGTTATGGACGATATCTTCAAGAGGGTTACTTACCTTCCTGACGGTAAAAACCACGGTGTCGTAGTTCTTCTTGATTGGAGTGGTTCTATTCACTCTTCCGTTAAAAACTTACTGGAACAATCTTTCATTCTTGCTGAGTTCTGTAAAAAGGTAAACATTCCTTACAAAGTGTATGCTTTCTCTGACCAATGGAAAACTGCTGAAAAAGAATACGGAAGAAGAGATAGTGCTTTACTTGAACTGTTTTCTAATGGTAAAAGTAAAATGACTCAAAAAGAAATGCAAACAGTGTTTGGAATTATCTACAACCAGTACATTACTGCTGAGACTAGAAACTGGAACAAGTCAGAAGAGATTCTTCAAGAATGGTTTGGTAAGTTGTTTGAAGGTAAATCATTTTGGGGTTATGTAAATGGTTTGGACGCCCCATACAAAGTCAGACTTGGTGGAACACCACTTAACAATTCACTTCTTGCAATGAGAAAAATTCTTCCTGAGTTTAGAAATGACAATCAATTAGAGAAACTAATTCTTACAGTAATTACTGACGGGTTTTCTCATGAGAGTGACCACCTAAGAAGTGGTTACGGTATGGAAGGTTTGAAAGACCAATTGAAAGAAGGCGAAGACACTTGGGATATAGAAAAACACACTTACATTGTTGACCCTTATTCAAGAAAAACTTATGAATACAATGTTCCTAGAAAAAATTCTAACTATAGTAGATACGAAAGAAATGACTGGGACAAAACTGCTAACCTGCTTCACTGGTTGCATGAAGAAACTGGTGTCACGGTTACTGGATACTTTGCTCTTGACAGAAAACAAGATTTCTACGGTCTTCACAATGCATGTAATGACTTGAAAAAAGAAATCGAAAACAAGTTCGGATACGATGACGGTTACAGAAAAACTTGGGGTCAAATCAGAAAAGAAGGTTTGGTATTCAAGACTCATGGTTACGGAAAACTTTTTGTTTGCTGTTCCTCGAACTTGAAAACTATCAATGACGAATTGTCAGATGACTTGATAGGTGCTAAGAAATCAACACTGCTATCTAACTTCAAGAAAAACAGAAGTGGCAAAGTTGGTTCAAGATTTTTAACTAATGAATTTATAAAGGAGATTGCATAATGACTTTTGAAGAATTTGTAAAACACATGTTCGTTGAGAACTGTATGGAAAGGAAAGCATGGGGTGAGAAACCTTTTGCTGACGTGAGTGAATATTATTCGTGGGGAACTAACTCAAGTTTCCTCGTAAAACTATGGAGTGAGAAATATGCTTAAGACTAGAGACCCATTGAGGGTAGACCCAATTTACTATATCAACATTGACGGTATGAATCATTCTGCTTTCGCAGACGCTGTTATGGACGTAGGAGACCCGCCCTGCGTAGCGAATGACTGCGATAGGGTATCCAAATGTGCTGAAGAGGGTGTAGAGTGCTTCGCATTCAGGATATGGGTCAATAATGGTGGTGATTTGAACGAAAAACAGGTCAAAAAAATGGGAAAATTACTTCAACCATGCAAATAGCTGTTGACAGTGACATGCATTTTTTGTTAGCCTATACACATGATGAGAAATAAATTAATAACTAAGGAGACTATATGAGCGCATCTTATGATAAAAATGAGTCGATTTCCGTTGACGGTAAATCGTTTCATTACACGCCTGACAGGAAAGAGTTCCTAGAAGGTCTAATAGGTAAGTATCCTAATCAGACTTCCTTTACGAAGGAAGAGATTGAGACACTAGGACACGTACCTTACTGGTTGAACAATACCAAAAGGTATCCGTTCAAAACGTCCACCGACAACGGGACTATCTTCAATCTTGAAGCAGTTGTGAGTGGTTACAATGGTGGTTATGAACCTGAGACAGTGGTTCCTATCGCACCAGTTAAATCTGCCCCGATTCCTGCGGTTGCAAAACCCCAGCAGTCACCAGTCGCAATGAAGACTGAAATGGCAGATATCAACCTCTTGAATGATAATGTAAAAATCATTCCTGAGAAAATGTCTAACTATGTTCCTTTTGGTCACTTTTCTGACGTTAAGAACATAATCAAGTCTGATATTTTCTTTCCAGTATTTGTTACTGGATTGAGTGGTAACGGTAAAACCTTAATGGTTGAACAAGTTTGTGCTCAATTGAAGAAGGAACTTTACAGGGTCAACATTACGATTGAGACTGACGAAGATGATTTAATGGGTGGTCACACTCTTGTCAATGGTAACATTGTCTACAGAGAAGGCCCTGTTATCAAGGCAATGAGAAAAGGCGCTGTCCTTCTTCTTGACGAAGTTGACTTGGGTTCAAACAAGTTGATGTGTCTTCAATCAGTTCTTGAGGGTAAAGGATACCTAATCAAGAAAACTGGTGAGTGGGTTACTCCTGCTAAAGGTTTCACTATTCTTGCTACTGCAAATACCAAAGGACAAGGTTCTGATGACGGTAAGTTTGTAGGGACTCAAATCATGAACGAAGCAATGCTTGAAAGATTTGCGGTCACAATGCAACAGGAATATCCACCTGTAGTGACTGAGAGAAAAATCCTTTCTAAGGAAATGGCTCTAAGTGGTGATGTTGATATGGACTTCTGTGAGAAGTTGGTTGACTGGGCGGACGTTATCAGAAAAACTTTCTATGAAGGTGCGATTGATGATGTTGTGACTACTAGAAGGTTGGTTCACATTGTGAATGCTTTCAGAATGTTTGGTGACAAACTCAAGTCTATTGAGATGTGCATATCTAGGTTCGATGAAGAGACTAGAATGTCTATCCTTGACCTCTACACTAAGATTGACGCTGGTGTTAATCCTTTTGAAGAGGTTGTTGAAGAGGGTTCAGAAGAAAATTCTGAAAACCCTCTAGACGAAGTTGACTTCTAGACATATAATAATGGTATGAGTATTAATTACAAATACAACGAGAGAGAACTCTTAAAGGAGTTCTCTTCGTATATAGACAAGACTTATGACCAACACTATAGTCATAATCAATTTCAGGCGACTGAATTTATTATGGACAGTGGTCATGGTGAGGGATTTTGTATCGGGAACATTATGAAATATGCACAACGATACGGAAAAAAAGATGGGTATAACAGAGCAGACCTTTTGAAAGTAATCCACTATGGATTCCTTGCTCTAAACAATCATGATAGGAGACTAAAAAGTGATGAAGATAAGTAATGAAACTAAGGAAGTTCTAAAGAACTTCTCAACTATAAACTCTGGCATCAAAGTAGGTGCTGGAAACAAATTGGAGACTATCTCTAATATGAAAAATATTCTTGCAGTGGCAACGGTAAATGAATCGTTCCCTCAAGGATTTTCTGTGTATAACCTGCCTGAATTTTTGGGTGCAACGTCTTTATTTGAAGACCCCGACTTTCAATTCAACGATGCAGCTATGACTATTACGGATAACAATTCGTCAATGTCATATTTCTATGCTTCCGAAGGAATGGTAACTTCACCTGAGAAAATGATTACAATGCCAGAGGCAGAAATTGTATTCGATATCAGTAGCACACTATTGAGTGACTTGAACAAAGCGTCAAGTGTTTTGGGTGTTAGTGATTTGGTTCTTGAATCAGACGGTACAAATATATCATTGACCGTCAAGGATAAAAAGAACACGACTACAAACACGTTCAGTAGAATCGTGGGCACTGGAAATGGTGCTTCGTTCTCTATGAACTTTAAGATTGAGAACCTAAAAGTTCTTGCAGGTAACTATACAGTATCTGTATCAAGTAAAGGTATATCCCATTTCAAGAATAAGGATATTGACCTAGAGTATTTTATTGCACTGGAACCTGATTCAAAATATAGTGCCTAAAGGCATATATAATAATGTGTTAGTGTTATGCCAGTCTCTGTAATACTTTCGGGAGTGACCCCTTCTCATCACACAACTAGGGTGGGTCACGCCGTAAAATCGGTGGGGATTTTACAACCTTTTAACGAGACTAAATTATGAACAATGAATTTTTATTTGTAGAGAAGTATCGTCCTCAAAAGATTGACGACTGTATACTTCCAAGTGACCTGTATGCCACATTCAAAGACATAGTAGAAACGGGTGAGATACCTAATCTTATGTTGAATGGTACTGCAGGTTGTGGTAAAACAACTGTAGCGAAGGCACTTTGTAATGAACTAGGTGCAGACTTTATAGTTGTCAACGGTTCTGATGAAGGTAGATTGATTGATACCTTGAGAACCAAAATCAAAAACTTTGCGTCCACCACCAGTTTGTCTGGCGGCCCTAAAGTAGTTATTCTAGACGAAGCAGACTACATTAGTGCCGAATCTGTGCAACCTGCTCTGCGTGGATTCATTGAAGAGTTCAGTTCTAATTGCAGGTTCATTATGACTTGTAATTTCAAGAACAGAATTATCAATCCTTTGCATTCAAGATGTACTGTGATTGACTTCAAGATTCCTAGTAGTGAAAAACCTAGACTTGCAAGTGTGTTCTTAGCAAGACTCATGGAGATATGTACGCTAGAAGAAATCAAGTTCAACAAGGACGTACTTGCTGAACTTATCATGAAATTCTTTCCCGACTTTAGACGTTGTCTAAATGAGGTTCAAAGATATGGTATCGGTGGTGAAATCGATACTGGATTACTTTCTACTCTTGCAGAAGAGAAGATTACGCCATTGATAAATACACTCAAAGAAAAGAAGTGGACTGAAATGCGTAAGTGGGTCGGTGAAAATTCTGACAATGATTTATCTGTAATGTATAGAAAGATTTTTAACGCACTCGAACATAAACTCGAACCTGCCTCAATACCTGCATGTGTTTTAATCATAGCAGACTATCAGTACAAGACTGCATTTGCAGCTGATTCTGAAATTAATTTAGTTGCATGTTTGACCGAGATTATGTCGGAGTGTAAATTTAGGAGTAAGTAATGTTAGGAATGCTAACTGTAGGTGACCAATTCCCGCCTGTAAAATTAAATGGAATTGACGCTAACAATGACTTCGTTGAAGTTCAAATCGCTGAGGGTTATACGCCACTCAAACATGAGTGGACAGTAGTTTACTTTTATCCAAAAGACTTTACTTTTATCTGTCCAACTGAGATTGCTGGTATGGACATATTAGTTGACCATGCAAACGTGATTGGTATTTCAGGTGATAATGAATTCTGTAAGTCTGCTTGGAAACAAGCGAATGGTGTTATTAGAGAAATCAAACACACACTTGCGGCTGATTGTGGACTCAAATTATCTTCTGAACTTGGCATTGTCAATGAAGAACAAGGTGTCTGTAATCGTGCAACATTTATCTTTGATAAAGATAGAGTCATTCAACACGTATCAGTCAATGGATTATCTACTGGTAGAAATGCTCAAGAAGTTCTTAGAACTTTGAAAGCAATTCAAGCTGGTGGATTGACTGGTTGTGAATGGAACGAAGGAGACGATTTCGTTGCATGAGTGAGTTTGATGAAATAGTACAACGTCAACGAGAACTTCTCGAAGCAGAAGAGTGGGCGAAAGGAGTACATACCTTACAAATACATAGGTTGTATTCCATGTTCTATGAAACAGAAGAATCCGAAAAATTTCTCGATAACGGTTATGTTACTGATATTACATATAACAGTGGCGTAACCATAAGAGAACAAAATGGAAAAGAGGTATACAAATTTGGAGAAGAATTGAAAGGTGAAGACCTTGTAGATTCTTTTAGAAGTCACACTGCATGAAGAAAACTAATCCGTTTGATTTTGTTAAATCTGTATCCCATACCAAAAAAGATATTATGGTGGACGATATTGCTGAGAAGCAGTATGCACCATTCATAACTAATAAAGCATTATCCTATCACCAAGACGCAGTTTATTTTGCAAATGAAATGAACATACGTCATGGTGTAGATAACCGCCTTCAATACCTTTTTTATCTAAATATACTAAGGAAAAGACAAAGATTTTCAACTTGGTCTAAACCCTATATTAGTAAAAAGTTAGATACAATCAAGGACTACTATCAAGTAAGTAACTTAAAAGCAAAGGAATATTTGGAAGTTCTTACTGATAAGCAGGTTCGTGAATTGAAAAAAAGAATGACAAAAGGTGGCAAGGATAATGGAAAGTTATGAGAATGAAGTCAAAGACTTAATTGAAGTTACATTCCCCGAAAAAGACGATTTTTTAAAGATACGTGAGACTCTCACTAGGATTGGTGTAGCGTCACGTAAAGAACAAGAGTTATATCAGTCTTGCCATATCCTACACAAACGTGGGAAGTATTACATAACCCACTTCAAAGAACTATTCATACTGGACGGTAAACCTAGTAACCTAGACGAGAATGATATTGGTAGAAGGAATACCATTATCAACCTTCTACAACAATGGAGCCTACTTAAAGTATTGAATCCTGACAGTATCAAAGAACCTACCGCACCTCTATCACAGATTAAAATCATTCCTTTTAAAGAGAAAAAGGAATGGATTCTCACACCTAAATACAATATCGGTAACAATAAAGCACCCGAATAGATAAATATCCCTACAAGGATACATTACATGTTTGGATTTATTTTAACGATTTTAAAGAATATCGTGCTTAAGTTAGCAACAACTGGAGCATTCAACTTTATGATGCCGACTCTACTAAAAGTAGACAAGTGGTGTGAAGAGAAAATTGGATTAGATATTATTAAACAAGAGCAGAGGTGGTTTGAGAAGTATCCACTGCTCAAAAAAAGAATTGAGGTTTTAGAGTCTAAAGTAGAAGACCTTCAATCTCAAAAATAAGGAGAATCTATGTTAAAAGCAAAACTAGATTTAGTAATGAGTTGGGTAAAATCAAGAATCGGAGAACGTACCTCATGGGACGGTGCTACGATTATAGCAATATCAGTGTTAGTGCTCGTAGCTGCACCGATTGTTAAACTATTGGCTTGGCCCGCTTTAGCTTATGGAATTTATACTCTTTGCAAAGAAGAGAATTTAGTGTAATAAATATAATTAAATAATGGAGAATATCATGGAACTATCTACGTGGGTGATACTTTTGATTATCGCAGTACCTGTACTATTCGTTTTAAACGATAAGTATGGTTGGATTGATAGTGCAGTGGGTAAACCACCAGCACCTGCAGAAGAACCAACTTTTAAAGCGCCTTCTGCTAACAAACTTATGAAGTTTACTAAAAAAGAACTTATTGAGTTTGCGGAAAACAACAACATTGTTGTTACACCTTCCAAAACCAAGTCTGAGATTATCAAACAAATCAGAAAAAAATAAGTATTAAGGGTGGAAATTATTCTGCCCTAAATACAACTTCCAACCGTCCATATCTATAAATAGTCGTATGGACATATTTCAATTTTTAAGTGAAGTCGGAATCCCTATCGGGACTGCGGTAGTGATGGCTTTCTTTATCTATCTGACCTTAAAATATATTTTTGAGTCTGTACTGGGTCAGATTTCGTCCACCGAAAACATTATAAGCATGCTCGAAACACGAGCACGTGTTATGAATAATGATATTATTAAAATAGATTTATTAGTAAGTAGTGCATTAGAACTAGCACCACCAATTGACCGTGTTGCTAGAGCAGAAAACTTTGTTGAGGATGGAAGTATAGACGCCAGACGAGACTAAGACCATGGAAAATCTTGCTCAATTAATCGCAGAGTTTGGGTTTCCAGTTGTAATGTCTATGGGTATGGGATACTTCATATGGTATGTTTGGAAATTCATTACCATTGAAGTTAAACCAGCACTCGGACGCATGTTTACAGCAAGTATAAAATTGACTGACCAGCTAAGAATGCTAGACCAAGACATGCTTCGTCTTCAAGAAAAGGTGAACACTGTTTTGGAATATCGTGAGCGCCAAGAACTTTTGCAGGACGCAAAAGAAAAGCAGGCACTCGAAGAGGTAACAAATGAAAAGAAGTAAAATTTTTGGTATAACATTTGCAATGATAACACTATGTGTCATTTCTCCGACAGTACAATCAGACGAACTGGTACATAAATTTAAAAACCCCAGCTTTAGTGGCGTGGGAACTTCTGCCCATTACTTGACAATTGAGAATCAGGAGAAGTCTAGGACAGACAAGATTGCTGAGGACATTAGGGCAGCTCTTTTGAAACAGCAAAGAGAAGCAGAAAATACAGTTTTAGCCAAATTCATAAGGAATTTGGAATCGAGAATCTATGCTCAGCTATCAAAACAGTTAGTTGAAAACATGTTCTCAAACGAAGAAGGTGCAAACTACGGAACGTTTACACTGGAAGGAAATACAATTACTTACGAAAGGAAGAACATATGTACTGATGACGGACTATGTGACGATTGGATTGTAATGACAATTGTCGGTAGTGACGGAACTACAACAACTATTGAAATTCCAATTGGTACTGGGGGTTTTTAGTGAAGAATCTTTTATTAGTTGGAGTGCTCGGACTCTTGCTATCTAGTTGTGCAGGGATACCGCACATGAAAGATTCCTGTACATCTCTGATAATGAATGAGTACGGAGAATGTATTGAAGAGCCTGAAGCAATCAAACTTCCAGCATATGCATTATTATTAGATTTACCAGCCGCTGAGGTTATGCCAGTGGTTGCTGTTTATGGGTTTAAAGACCTAACAGGACAAAGAAAAAGACAAGACGGTGTCGCAACATTTAGTACAGCAGTCAGTCAAGGAGTGACTGCAATGTTGATAGACGCACTCAAAACTGCAGGGGGTGGAAGTTGGTTCCGTGTAGTTGAAAGAGAAGGATTAGATAATCTTGTACGTGAAAGACAAATAGTCAGAAGTACAAGAGAACAATTTCAAGAAGAGGGTGAAAGTAAAGAAACTATTCAACCTCTTTTATTTGCTGGCATCATACTCGAAGGTGGAATTATAGGGTATGATACCAATATGGAAACTGGTGGCCGAGGTGCAAGAACATTAGGGATTGGACACTCGACTGCTTATCGTAGAGATACGATTGTCGTTTCTTTAAGAGCAGTTAGTACACTTACTGGTGAAGTTCTTATGAACGTTCAGACCAAGAAGACTGTACTAAGTGTATCGCAAGGATTCGATGTATTTAAATTTGTAGATATGGATACCCAACTCATTGAAATTGAGGACGGTGTGACAGAGAATGAGTCGGTGACTTTTGCAACGAGGGCTGCTATAGAAGCTGCTGTTCTAGAAATGATTTATCAAGGACACGATAGAAAATACTGGACAATTGACGGCCGACATAGACACCCTCATAAAATAGATGGCGGTAATGAAAGACATGCCATCGAGGAGAATAAAGACGAATATGAAAATGAATAAACTAAAATTATGTTTAGGTTTATTGTTTGCAATGTCTGTAATGCCTCTTTTAGCTGATGACGACAACGAAATATTTTTGCAACAATCAGGTGATACGTTAACATTAACGATTGACCAAGTTGGTTACGGAAATAAATTCGGTGGAACTATAGTAAACGGTCAGGTTGCTACTGATATGATTTTGACAGGTACAACGAATACGTTCAACCTTGACCAAATCGGTAACAGCAACCAACTATTCGGGCCTGTTGTGTTAGATAGTTCTACCATTAATATGGTATTCACTGGTGACAGTAATATCTTTGATTGGAATATAGGCGATACTGGTGATTCTGATAACTCAAACATCAATGTCGCAGTTACAGGTAGCAGTAACACTTGGGATTATGACCAAGGTTATGCCGCTAGTGCTAACTATTTGGATTTTGATTTAACGCTAATAGGAGATTCAAACGATTTCTTTATAGACATAGATTCAGACCAAGCTAAATGGGAAATGGAAATTACTGGTGACAGTAATAACGTTGACACAAAACAACTTGACGCATCTGACCATGAATTAAAAGTGGTTCATACGGGTGATAGTATCAATATGGATATTATTCAACAGTCAGGTACATGTGGAAATAAAACATGCCCAGGCAAGATTGACTTACAGTTGAGTTCTGATAATGCTACAGTTACAATTAACCAAAAAGATACTAACGATTAGTGCTATACTTCTGTCGTATCCCTCTTATGCGGATACGATAGGAGACATAGTCGAACAAACTGGTATTGGAAACATTATCAGAGAAGGTAATAAAATACCCTCTACTGATTTTCCTAGTATAAACCTCTATGACGAGGCGGAAACTGGGAATGGGAGAATGCTAATTGAGTTCTTAGACGAAGAAGAACTTGCATTAACAGAACATACACTGGTCTACATAGACGAAGTATATTATGACCCTAATCCCGACTTATCGAAAATGTCGATGAGAATGGTAATGGGTACAGCTCGTTTTGCCTCAGGTAAACTAGGTAAAATGAATAAATCGAACATTGCGATTTCTACGCCAACTGCTAACATAGCGATTAATGGCACAGATTTTACGACAACCATCGATGAACTCGGGCGAAGTCTTATTATACTTTTGCCTGACGCAAATGGTGACGCATCAGGTTCGATTACAGTTAGTAATGAATCGGGTACAGACGTAGTATTAGAAGAAGCATATCAAGCCACAATGGTATCTACTTTAAATTCATACCCAACTGCACCTGTAGTAATAAACAATATTACATCAAGTTTGATTAATAATATGTTTATTGTGAGTCAACCCAAAGATATTTCTAGGGTGATAGAGGAGTCTGCTACAGAATCAAATGACGGTGGTATCTTGGACGTAGACTTTTTAGAGTTTGACGGTCTTGATGCAGACGCATTGAAAGACTCAGAAGGTGAATTAGAATTTACTGAATTAGATATAGACCTATTAGATGTTGACTTTTTACAGGACTTACTTGATATTGTAGAAGAGTTAGATAGGAAAGTAGGGATAAACAGAACTGCAGACAGTGGTGGAAATACATTTGGAATAGAAGGTACTGTTATAGGTTTTGATAAAGACACGCAGTACAATACAATAGTTGATACAGGAAGTGGATTGGTTACGTTCTATCGTGAAGTAAACGGAACCATAAGTATTAAATTACCAGTAGACGCAATGGCACAAATAGTGACCGTAACTAACGAAAAGGAGAGTGTAATTAATATGGGTGGCGACCAAGCAATCAATATTATTATTACACAACAAAATTAATGAGCCAAAAACAACAACAGCAAAGACTTAGATTTCAAGAAAAGAAAATTAAAGACCAAGCAGAAACAATTGCAGAACAACAAAAAAGAATAGAAGAGTGGATAAAACAACAACAAGACCCACGTCACAATCAAGAATGAAAATAACTGGAACTCATTTAGGGATTGCAGTAATTTTATTGTTCTTTGTAGGACAGTGCTTTGCTGGTGACGAACATAATCATGTGCACATAGACCAAGTTGCTGACGGTGATAATGCAAATGTTAACATTACGCAGATAGGATATGATAACCATATCGATTTTACTTTTGCACATGCTAACAACACTTTTACTCTATCCCAATCAGGGAATGGTAACTCAATCTCTTGGGTATCATACTGGGGTTCAGGAAGAACTTGGGGTGGTGATGTTGACGGTACTGGTAACACAGAAACAGTAACACAGATTGACGGTGCTACATACGGTAGACACATATGGGGTAACAATAACGAAGTTGACGTTTACCAAAATGGAACTCACGAATTCAATTTAGACATTCACGTTAATGGTGTAGAACACGAAAACTGGCAAGAAGGTTCAGGAAGTCATTACGCACACATATACTATTATCAAAATTCACATGATTCAATCACAGATATTGAACAAAAAGGAAGTGGTAGTCATCAAGCAAGAATAACACTACAAGGTTCAGAACATACTAATTTAAATCTATTACAACAAGGTTCGACTAATCAGTCATACAATATAACAAATACCTGCCATACAGTAGGTGGTTGCAGTATAAACGTTTCTCAGGGCAACTAAATAAAAAACCCTCTTATAATTACTCAAACATTGAGGTATAATAGTGTGTATGAAACTAATAAATATCTTAGTATTTTGTGCGCTTCTTTTAGGAGCTACAAAAGTGGAAGGTTTAGAACTAGAGATGGACACTCATTGTCTTGCTCAAAACATATATTTTGAAGCAGGTAATCAACCTCTTGCAGGACAGATTGCAGTTGCTAACGTAGTTTTAAATCGTGTAGAACATGATAAATTTCCCGATTCAATTTGTGGAGTAGTTTATCAAACAAAAGAATGGCGAACCTCTTGGACAGGTAAGACCATTCCTAAATTAGGAATGTGTCAGTTCTCTTGGTTTTGTGATGGCAAATCAGACAAACCAAAAGACAGTAAAACTTGGGCGGAGAGTTTAAAACTTGCAGACGAAATACTGGACGGTCAGTATTTTGATTTGACAGAAGGTGCAATGTGGTATCATGCGTATTATATACAACCATATTGGAGTCAACATTTAAACGAGACAGTACAAATATCCGCACATATATTCTATAGGTAAAATCTATGTATAAATGGTGGACGGTTTTAATAACCATCGCTCTTCTAGCAGGTCTTCGTATATCAGACCCGTTTCTCATGGAGTCAATCCGACTCAACTATTTTGACTTTTTACAAACTCAAAAGGAACCTATACAGGTTGACGATATTGTATTAGTTGACATAGACGAAAAGACATTAGAAAAATACGGACAGTTCCCATTCCCTAGAGGCGTATGGGCAGACATGATAAATCAAACGTCCGAAACAAATCCTTCCGTCCTTACTGCTACATTTGCACAACCTGATAGATTCGGGGAAGACGAAGAACTTAGACAAGCATTAGGAAACAGACTTTCCCTTCTTTCTGCCTCACCAACTAATCAAAAAGATACTGGAAGTGCACCATATATTGGTATTGCAAAGTTAGGTAAAGGTGACCCTGCAAACTGGTTATACAGTTATGAGGGTATCTCTAGTCCCATACAACCCCTACAGGAGGCGGTTTACGGTGTAGGTACTGTAAGTGCTTCACCTTCTATAGACGGAACTGTACGTGCAGTTCCACTCGCTGTCATGGCGAATGGACAGATATATCCTTCTCTCGCACTAGAAACATTGAGAGTTATGAATGGTCAACAGTCCTACAATATAAAGATTACGCCTGAGGTTGGTGTAGAATGGGTTAGGATAGGTAGACTACCACCATTAACAGTACAACCTAATGCAGACTTTAATATTGCATTTTGGAATCAGTTTGAACGTGTCAGTGCAGTGGACAAAATCCCTGCAGATAAAATCCTTATATGGGGTCTGACTGCTTCAGGTCTGAGTAATCCAGTTTCAACCCCAATGGGTGCAATGTATCCCCATGAAGTACAAGCGAATTTAATTCAGACCGTCTTGACAGGATTCCAAATACAACGATTCTACTATCTTGAATTTCTTGAAATTTTTCTTGTTCTGTTTTCGTCTCTAGTAATACTGGCAATGGTCTACAGACTTCCCACAGTTCTTTCGGGGATAGGGAGTCTAAGTGTCGTTGGATTGCAGGCGTATACGGGGTATTACGTTTGGATTGAGAACTTGATTTTGCTCGATGTCTTTTACTCATCAGTTGCCTCATTGTTAGTTTTTGGTCACGCATCTTTCAACAAATACTTCACTACGTATCAATTGAAAGAACAAATAAAGAAACAGTTCCAAAAATATTTATCACCTGACATGGTTGAAGAACTACAGAAAAATCCTGAACTATTGAAATTAGGTGGAGATAGAAAGGAACTTTCCTTCCTTTTTGCCGACATTGTTGGCTTCACTCCCATAAGCGAAAAGTATATGAAAGAAGATGACCCCGAAGGATTGGTTGAACTTATCAACAAATTCCTAGACGCAATGTCAAAAGTCGTTCTTGCACATGGCGGAACCATCGACAAATATATGGGCGATTGTTTGATGGCATTTTGGAATGCCCCTTTGGATTGTCCAAACCACGCTGAAATGGCGGTTAGAAGTGCTATGGAAATTGAACTGCTTACTGAACAAATGAACAAGGAACTCAAAGAACAGGGATATGATTTACCACCCGTTGTAATTGGCACAGGAATAAATACTGGCCCATGCATCGTAGGAAACATGGGAAGTGAGGCAAGATTCGATTATTCAGTTGTCGGTGATGCAGTTAATCTAGGTGCACGTCTTGAAGTTCAAACAAGAACATTTGATACACCTATTATCCTTTCACAATACACACTTGACCAATTGCCTGACGATATCAAAGTAAAAGAACTTGATAAAATAACTGTAAAAGGTAAAGAAGAACCTGTTACCATTTACGCACCATACTTTAAACGCACAATTAGAAAACTAAAGAAATGACATTCAAAGAAGTCCAAGACAAATTATATCAAAAAGAAATGACAGTAGAATATCAATCATTAACTTCAAACAAAATACACACCCTTGCCTGCACTGTAGAAAAAAAGTTTCAGACTATGGGAGATAAGATTGTAGTTATGGGCATACACGAACCTACATATCATGATATTGAAATAAATACAATTATTTCAATAAAACCCCTTGAAAAATTATAATTCAGCATTATATAATGTATAAATACTTTTGCAATGCCCATTAGGGGTTGCATAATATAAACTTGCTTAATAAAGGAGAAAACTATGACTATCTATGACGATGTCTTCGGGAAATCATTCCCATTCGCAATCGGGTTCGACAGAACTCTTCAACTATTAAATCGTGCAGAAAACATGCATGATTCAACAAACTACCCGCCATACAACATTATAAAAAATGACGATGAGGACTTTTCAGTTCAACTTGCAGTTGCTGGTTTTGACAAGACGGAAATCTCTGTTACTAAAGAGAAGAACCAACTTATCATTGAGGGTAAAAAGGAAGCAGACGAGGAAATAGAGTATGTCCATAAAGGACTTGCTACTCGTTCATTCAAAAGAAGTTTCACTTTAGCAGACGATATTGTAATTGATTCTGCTTGGTGTGATAACGGTATTTTGAGTGTTCAGTTGATTAGGGAAATACCCGAAGAAGACAAACCTCAAGAAATCAAAATTTCTTAAAAACCCACTATACAGACATACGCTTGTTTAGTATAATAGGTGTATGTCTGTAATTCTATCTAAAGAAGATTCTCTTTACGCCTCGCAAATCTATATAGATTTCTATAATGGGTTTGACCGTATTGACGATTATCTACGTAAAATCAAATTAGAACGTGTTGCTAATCTACCAACGTCATTGCCTGGCATGGGGCCAGAAGATGATATGTTTAGTGACTTCACAATGCACCCTCATGACATGGAATTTGAATGTAGAGTCTTATCAAATGACCTATATGATAACTACCTAGAAATCACCACGTCTCATGCTTTAGAGAAGTCAATTCCTGGCAAGACATTGAAGTGGGTTGTGTATGAAAAAAACACAAACAAGATTATGGGTTTTATTAGATTCGGTTCACCAACAATTAATTCTAAACCTAGAAATGTTATGTTAGGTAAACCTTTAGATACTATGTGTAAAGATACAATGAAGAGGTTCAATGATTCGGTTATTATGGGATTCACCATTGTCCCTACTCAACCATTTGGATATAATTATCTTGGTGGTAAGTTACTTGCAGCTATATGTTGTTCACACCATGCTAGAAGAACATTAAACAAAAAATACAATACAAAATTTTGTGGTTTTGAAACAACTTCTTTATACGGTTCGTCAAAGACTTCTTCACAGTATGACGGTATGAAACCTTTCTTAAGATTTAAAGGATTGACCGTATCAGATTTTGTGCCTTCTATTAATGACCAAAACTATAGAGACTTGAAGTATTGGTTTGAAACTAAAAATGACGGTAAACCATTAGTTCATGATGACGCTTCGTCAAGAAAAATGAAGACTATTCAGAAACAAATTTCTATGATAAAGAACTCACTAAATATACACGACAAAGAAAAGTTAAAAGAATTCAATCAAGCATTTGAAAATGCAAAAGGTCTAACGGAACAGAAGAGACAATACTTTTCAAATTATGGTTATGAGAATGTAGTGGATTATTTAAATCTAGAAACAGACGAATTAAAGAAAGCACCCAACTATGATAGATACGAGTTAGAAGGTGTAGTTGACTGGTGGAAAAAACTTGCTGGTAAAAGATATGACAAACTTAAATCCGAAAACAGACTCAGAACTGAACTAGAAACATGGAATGTTAATGCAGAAAACATTGACATTATCCGATAAGTTAAGCGGAGATAGTGTAATAGCAACACGCTGTGGTTCCACCACAGAGACGATAGTGCAATCCTATCTCTCCGCTCCAGTTTCAATATGAGTAGAAACATACCAACACAGGCAGTTGACCAATATGATTTCCTAGAACACAGAAGGAAACAAGAAGAAAAACATTGGAATAAAAAAAGTAATGAACTCAAACCTCTTGACTCGATTCTTACAGTTGAAATTAATACTACTGAGTTGTGCAACAGGACATGTGTCTTTTGTCCAAGACATGACCCAACAGTATTTCCCAACAGGAATCTCCATCTTACGATTAAAGGTGCTAGAACCATTGCAGAAGAATTAGGAGAAAATCAGTATTCAGGTAAAATATCATTCAGTGGGTTCGGAGAAAATTTATTGAATCCAAACTTTGTAGAGATAGTTAAAGAGTTTAGATTTAATTTACCAATGGCAACAATTGAATGTAATACAAATGGAGACAAACTTACAGAAAAGTATGTTGAAAGATTGTATAAAGCAGGACTAGATTTACTGTACATAAATTTGTATGACGGTATAGAACAAATGACACACTTTGAAAAAATGCTAAAGAATGTCAGAGAAGATATGTATAAATTTAGAATGCATTGGGGAGACTTTGAGAAACATGGATTGATTCTCAATAACCGTAGTGGGGTAATTGACTGGGTTGGGATAGAAGAAACAGACATTACTTCTTTGAAAGGCAAACCTTGTCATTACCCCTTCTACAAAATGTTTGTTGATTGGAACGGTGATGTTCTATTTTGTTCAAACGATTGGGGGAGAGAACATGTTGTAGGTAACTTGCTACAGTCAACATTACATGACGTTTGGTTCAGTAAACCTATGACAAAGATTCGTAAAAGATTAATGAAAGGTGATAGAAGTCAATCACCTTGTAATAAATGCAGTGTAGACGGTTCACTGTTCGGCAAACCGTCTTTTGATTTGGTAAAAGAATATTATGAAAGTAGCAATAACAGGAAGTAGTGGTCTAGCAAAGACAATTAAAGACACACTAGAAGCAACACCATTTAAAGGTGATACTATAGAAGTACATACACCACGTATGGAAGATATCACAATGAATGGTATGAACTGGTGGGGTTGGGCTAATGTTGACGTTTTGATTAATTTTGCACATGACGAATTTGAACAAACAAAGATACTTCAATACGCACATGATTCTTGGGTAGATAAAGGAAACAAATATATTATTAATTTTTCTTCAAGAGCTGCTCAACCAAACATATCAAAAGGTTATCTCTATTCAGCTGCTAAAGCGTCTCTCAATCATTTAGCAAATAACCTACAATACAACTCAGATAAAAAATACAAAATGACAACTTTAAATCTAGGTCTTCTTAATTCACCTATGCCTAGTATCTCACGTCAAGAAGTTGCTGGACTGGTTTATAAGTTGATTACAAGTTATCCTGAAATAGAAATAGCAGACATGACAATTCAAGCACACCATAATTATAAAGGTGTACAGGAAATGAAGTCATTTCAAAAAGGAGAATTGCATTGAGTAACAGACCACATTTAATTGGTGAAATGTATAGAGTAGTAGAGAATCCTAATCAAAGGGACGAAGAACACTATGCTATAGAAATTATAAAGGGTGAATTCAAAGACACCGTTTATCAATATGGAAAGGTGGAATTCGTAGAAGGAAAACCTGAACTAAATTTTCAGAGAACTATTAGAAGAGTTCCCGAAGGTATGGACTTGTCAGATTTAGAAAAAGACAATGACCTAAATAACCTCATGGGAGATATTCTAGTAGAACTCCTAGAAGAACAAGTCGCAAGAAGCGAGGAGAAAAAATGAACGTAGAAAGATGTAAAGAAGCGATTAAGAGGCACGAAGGTGAAGTGCTAGAAATTTATATTGACTCATTGGGATTTAAAACTCTCGGTGTTGGACATTTATGTCAACCCGAAGACCCTGAGTACGATTGGGAAGTTGGTACTGCAGTTTCGCAAGAAGTTGTAGACGCATACTATGACTCAGACTTTGATAAACATATGGACGAAACAGTTCATGTTATCGGAGAAGACGTTTGGTACGATTTGCCAGGCGACATTAGAGAAGTCTTGGTTAACATGTGTTTCAACTTAGGTGGAACTAGACTGGGTAAATTCAAGAATATGTTGAATGCAGTTGAAGACCATGATTGGGAAAGAATGGCTGTTGAAATGGAAGATAGTCGTTGGTTTAAACAAGTAGGACGCAGGAGTGTAGAACTACAAGAAACAGTTAGGAATGTATGATTGATTTTCACGACAAAGTATTAAATGCGATTGTGCAACAAGCAGACGCAATGATTTCAAAACACAAAATTAATGTTGAGGTATTAACAAAGAATGCAAGTGGTGTTGCAGAACACCCTGACTTAATGAAGACAGTGGAAGATGAGTTATCTCAAATAGCACACTGGAAGGATATTAAGGACGTTGCAATCAATAACTTTGATTTTCATTCTAAAAAGAATCTTGTAGAATAGAACAAACTGTAGTATAATTACAGTATGGATTTTTACACTAATGTAGCACGCACACGAGACAAGATATTAGTAACAGGTTATCAAGGCAATAAGAAGGTAAAACTTCAAGTTGCCTATCGACCTAATCACTACGTCAAATCTAAGAAAGGACAAACCGCTTATAGGTCTTTAGACGGACAACCACTTGAGGTTGTGAATCTAAATTCTATGGGTGGTGCACGTAAGTTCAGAGAACAATATGAACAAGTGGAAGGATTTGATATCCACGGTTATGACCGTTATGTCTACACTTATATTGCAGATAAGTTTCAAGGTACAATAGAACCTAATACCAAACTCATTCGTGTCGCCTCACTTGATATTGAGTGTGAGTGTGAAGAAGGGTTTCCTGACCCTATGGAAGCGAAAGAGAAAGTCAACGCAATCACAATCAAACCATTCGGTAAGAACTCAGTTACATTTGGAATCGGCCCATGGGACGCACCTGACAATGTTGACTATGTCGATTGTCAAGATGAAGCATTCTTACTAGAAGCATTTATAAAGTATTGGGACAAACAATCATTTGATATCATAACTGGTTGGAATGTAAACTCATTTGATATTACATATCTTTGTAATCGTATTGATAGATTATTTGGTGACGGGTATCACAAAAAACTTTCGCCTTGGAGAATGTCAGACGTAAGAGAATTCACTCAGTATGGATATCAAAAGAATCAAGTATACAATCTCTATGGTGTGAATGTTCTTGACTATCTTGAACTGTATAGAAAAAATACATTTATCAAACAAGAGAGTTACAAACTTGACCACATAGCACAAGTTGAACTGGGTAAAGGAAAACTAGATTATTCAGAGTACGGTTCTTTACACACATTATACAGAACTAATTATCCGTTGTTCTTAGAATACAATGTCCGTGACGTAGAACTGATTGAAGAACTGGAAGACAAACTTGGTTTCATTGAGTTGATTCAATCAATGGCGTATACTGCTAAGTGTAATTATGCAGACACATTTGGAATGGTGAAATATTGGGAAACCATTATTTACAACTTCCTCAAGGAACAAGGAATCCAAACACCACCACAGAAATTACGTGGACAAGAAAAGACCAATAAGATTGAGGGTGCTTACGTAAAAGAACCATTGGTTGGCGGTCATGACTGGGTTGTAAGTTTCGACTTGAACTCATTGTATCCACATATTATTATGCAGTATAATATCTCGCCTGAGAAAATGATTAGGGGTAAGGTAGATACTTCTGTAGAAAAATTACTTACTGGTAAACAGACAATCAAAGGTGATTATGCTGTAACACCAAACGGTGCACAATTCAAAAAAGACAAACAAGGTTTTCTTCCTGAACTCATGGAACAATTCTATGACGAAAGAAAGTTATGGAAGAAGAAAATGATTGGATATCAAATTGAACTGGAAAGTGTTTCGGATAAGAAACAACGTACAGTTTTAGAAACAAAAATCAAACGTGCGTATAACAACCAACAAGTTCGTAAGATTGCATTGAACAGTGCTTATGGTGCTCTTGCTAATCAGTGGTTTGCATTCTTTTCTGTAGACCTTGCAGAAGCAATTACGACTTCGGGTCAGTTGATTATTCAGTGGGGTGAGAAAACAATCAATGATTGGTTGAATCAAGTTCTCAAGACAGAAGACAAAGACTATGTGATTGCAATCGATACTGATTCATTGTATATCACTCTTGACGATTTAGTGAAACAAGTCTTTCCCGAAGATACACCGAAGGCAAAAATTATTGACTTCATTAATACTATCTCAGAAGATACTATTGAACCTGTACTTGCAAAAGGATATGATAAACTTGCAAAAGATACAAATGCATTCCAACAGAAAATGCAAATGGGTCGTGAGGTAATTGCAGACAGAGGTATTTGGACTGCTAAGAAGAGATACATTCTTAACGTACATGATAACGAAGGAGTCAGACTCAGAGAACCTAAACTGAAAATGATGGGCATAGAAACTGCAAAGTCTTCTACACCACAATGGGTTAGAGGTAAACTTACAGACGCATTTAATGTTGTCATGAATGGAACAGAACAAGACCTATGGGAGTTTGTAGAAAAAGCACGAAGAGACTTTAGAACGCTACCGCCTGAGGACGTTGCATTCCCTAGAGGTTGCCGTGGTCTCAGACAATACTCAGATAGAACAACTATCTACAGTAAAGGAACACCAATACATGTGAGAGGTGCATTGTTATACAATCATTTACTTACACAGAAGAATCTTGACATGAGATACGAAGTAATCAAAGAAGCAGAACAATTACATTTCTCATATTTGACTACACCGAATCCTATCAATGAGAATGTGATATCTTTCATTGGAGCGTTACCAAAAGAATTTGACCTGCATAGATTTATTGACCATGACAAACAGTTTGATAAAGCATTTGTTGAACCACTAAAAGCAGTCATTGGACTAGTAGGTTGGAATCCTGAACCAGTTGCAAGTTTAGATAGTTTCTTTACATAATAAATAGACCCTTTTCATAAATAAAGGGTATGTATGAATATAGAGCAAAAATTTTAAAAGTCATAGATGGTGACACTGTTGATGTGGATATCGACCTAGGTTTTGGCGTAGTCTTAACAGACGAAAGAGTCAGAATGATGGGCATCGATACACCCGAAAGCCGTACTAGAGATAAAGTTGAAAAAACTTTTGGTAAAGCTTCAAAGGCACGTCTGATTGAAATTTTAGGCAAAGAAACTATATTACAAACGCAAATTAATAGAAATGGCGAAGATATGAAGGGGAAGTTCGGTAGAATATTAGGTGACTTCCAAATTGAAATTGACGGTGAAACTAAACTTGCTACCCAAGTATTAGTAGAAGAGGGACATGCAGTTCCTTATTTTGGTGGTTCAAAAGAAGAGATTCGAGAACAACATATGATTAATAGAAAAAGATTAATTGACGAAGAAGTTGTAATAATGTCTTATGATAAAGCAGGAGTTCAATAATGTTAATTGAGTGGATGGACGTATTTTATATAACCATGATAGGTATAATATTTGCATTCATAATTCACATTGAAACAGAACTCCATACGATTAAGACTATGATTGAAGAAGTCATAAAGTTTGATGAGTCTAAAAGAATTAAAAACGGTAACGGGCATAAAAAAGATTAGAAAACCCCTTACAGAAATTTATTATACATAGTATAATAGGTATACATTATGGAGAAGTGTTATGTCATTTATTAAAGACTTAGTAAAGTCCACTGGGAACGAATACGCTAGTGTTGTTTCCGATGGCGTGGCTGCTGGAGACGTTGACTCGTTTATTGATACGGGTTCTTATATCTTCAACGCCTTATTGAGTGGTTCACTAAAAGGTGGATTACCTAAAAACAAAATCACTGCACTTGCAGGTGAGTCTGCCACTGGTAAGACTTTCTTTGCATTGGGTATGGTCAAACAATTCTTGGAAGACCACCCTGAAGCTGCTGTGATTTACTTTGAATCAGAATCTGCACTAACGAAAGATATGATTGAGGAAAGAGGAATCGATTCCAATCGTATAGTTATCGTGCCTGTAGTGACGGTTCAAGAATTCAGAAACCAATCGCTGAATATACTTGATAAGTATCTTGAGACAGAAGAGTCAGAACGTCCACCTATGATGTTTGTACTTGATTCTCTTGGTATGCTATCAACTACTAAAGAGATTGAAGATACTGCAGAAGGAAAAGAGACAAGAGATATGACTCGAGCACAAATTACTAAGGGTGCATTCAGAGTTCTAACTCTTAAACTTGGACGTGCAAAAGTGCCAATGATTGTAACCAATCACACTTATGACGTTATAGGTTCCATGTTCCCACAAAAAGAAATGGGTGGTGGTTCAGGTCTTAAGTATGCGGCCTCTTCAATTATATTCTTGTCAAAAAGGAAAGAGAAGGACGGTACAGAAATCATTGGTAATATCATTCATTGTAAGAATGCTAAATCAAGATTGACTGTGGAAAACAGAATGGTAGATGTCAGACTTACATATGATAAAGGTCTTGATAGATACTATGGGTTACTTGACCTTGCACTTGCCTTTGACGTATTCAAAAAACAAGGAACGAGAGTTCTTTTACCAACAGGTAAAACAGAATACGGTAAGACAATCAATAACAATCCTGAAAAGTATTTTACAGAAGACGTTATGGATAAATTAGAAGAAGTAGTTAATGAGTATTTTAAGTATGGAAAATCAAGCGAGACTGGAACAGACGATTCTCAAGAATCTAGTTCTTAACGAAACATTTAGTAGAAAAGTATTACCCTACATTAAGGGTTCGTATTTCACTGAGATGGACGAAAGGACTGTCTTCTCAGAGATATCTGATTACTTTTTAAAGTTCAACCAGCCCCCTACAACTGAGGCACTTCTCATAAATCTAGATAGTAATGAAGAGTTATCTGATAACATTCTAGGTTCAGCAAAATCAGTTGTAGCGGGGTTCGGTTCTTTTGAGGAAGATACTCCTGTAGAATGGTTGACGGAAGAAACTGAGAAGTGGTGCCAAGACAGAGCAATCTATCTTGCACTTATGGACAGTATTGAAGTCGTAGACAAAAAGTCTCAAAGGTCTACAGGTGAGATTCCTGAATTATTGAAAGACGCCTTATCAGTTACATTTGACGCAAACGTAGGTCATAATGTATTAGAAGACTCGGAGAAAAGATTTGAGTTTTATACTACAGAAGAAGAGAAGATACCATTTGATTTGGAATACTTCAACAAAGTGACTAAGGGTGGATTACCAAACAAAACTTTGAACATTTGTCTCGCAGGAACAGGTGTTGGTAAATCACTATTCATGTGTCACTGTGCTTCTGCTCACTTACTTATGGGTAAGAATGTATTGTACATTACCATGGAAATGGCAGAAGAAAGAATCGCAGAAAGAATCGATTCAAACATTATGAATGTACCAATCAAAGAACTGCCTGATATGTCTAAGTCAATGTATGGTAAGAAGATTGAAAAACTAAAAGACAAAACAAAAGGTAGAGTATTCATTAAAGAATATCCTACAGCAGCTGCTCATGTTGGACACTTTAGACACTTACTACAAGAACTAGAACTCAAGAAAGATTTTAAACCCGATATAATCTATATCGATTATCTAAACATATGTGGGTCATTACGTATCAGACCTGGCGCTGGTGCAAACTCTTACACATTGGTCAAGAGTATTGCTGAAGAAATGCGTGGTCTTGCGGTTGAATATGACGTGCCCATTATGAGTGCAACACAAACTACAAGAAGTGGTTTTGGTTCTACCGATATTGGTTTAGAAGATACCTCAGAATCATTTGGATTACCTGCAACAGCAGACTTTATGTTTGCTTTGATTACGTCTGAGGAACTAGAAGAGTTAGACCAAATGGTGGTCAAACAATTGAAAAACAGATACAACGACCCTACAGTATTCAAAAGATTTGTTTTGGGTGTTGATAGAAGTCGTATGAAATTCTATGACTGTGAACAAGAAGCACAGGAAGAACTCGTTGATAGTGCAATTGCACAGGAAGACGACACGCCTGTAATGGACAGAAATGAGAAATTCAAGGACTTTAAAATATAAAAATACCTAAATAGTAAGACAGTATGGTATTATTATGGCAAAGAATTTGAAATCGCAAGAAGTTCTAGACTTACTACAACAGAAAGTTAGTTTGAAAAAGGAATTAAGACTTGCAAGAAAACAAAAAGACTCTAATGAGGTGCAACGCCTCAATGGTGCCATATCTTCTATTGACAAACACCTTAGTTCGACACCATTACAGAAATCATAAATAGTAGACAAACACTTCAAAAGGTGGTAGCCTACTATTATGGCAGTTAAAAATTTACATTTAGAACATTTAGAAGACGAGATTATCAATAATGGTATTGATGGTGGACGTTCTGCTATCTATTTCCTTATGGAACTACGCAAAATGCTCAAGGGTAATAGTAGTTCACGTGTTAACATGACTGTCAAATGGGACGGTGCACCTGCTATATGGGCAGGGCCTCACCCCGAATCAGGTGAGTTCTTTGTTGCAAAGAAATCTTTATTCACCCAAAAACAATTACACTATAAATCAGAACAAGAAATCAAAGACGCACCTGAACTTACAGGTGACCTAGAAGAAAAATTCCTTACTTCATTTAGATATCTTTCAAAAGTAGGCATGAAAGAAATCCTACAAGGTGATTTAATGTATACTAATGATAAAGGTTCTACTAAATTTGATGACGGTAAGTACATTACATTCCAACCTAATACAATTCTATACGCAGTCAAAGAAGATTCAGACTTAGGTAAAAGGATTAAGAAATCAAAAATGGGTATCGTATTTCATACCACATACAGTGGTTCTACCATAGAAGGATTAGGTGCTAAATTTGGTGCAAATATAAGTGGACTAAAACAAGGTGACGTTTGGATAGATGACGCAACATATAAAGACGTTAGTGGTACAGGTTCAATGACTGCTAAAGAAGCAATGCATTTATCTAAGATACTAACCGCAACAGGTAAAGCATTCCATGGAATCAAGAAAAATGATTTAACTAAGTTCCAAAAAGTTATGGCAACTATGGAATCAAAAGGTGCTTCGGGGGCAACATATAAAACATATGCTAACTCACTTATACGTACAGGTGGTAAATTCAAACCAAACTCTCAAGACTACATAAACTATGTTGGTAAATATTGGGAAGAAAAAATAGTTGCAAAAGTAAAACAAGAAAAGACTAAGAATATCAAAAGAGAGATTGGACAAGATTTAATTAAAGAATTAAATGGATTAAGAAAAATGATTGATAATCTTACTGCTTTCCAATCATATTTGGTAGAAGGTAAAATGTTAATTATCAATTGTCTTAACAGAGTTAAGGGTATAGGAACATTCAAGAAAACAAACAAGGGATTTGAAGTAGTAAATCCCGAAGGTTACGTAGCAATCGATAAAGAAGGTGGTGCTGTTAAACTGGTAGACCGTATGGAATTTGCCTATAATAACTTCACTGCACAAAAGAATTGGGATAAATAGAAGTATGTATGACGATTTAATAATAGAAGACGCAGAATACCAAGGTAAGAAGGTCAAACTGAATGACCCTATCAGAAACCCTAGTGGTAGTAAAAAGAAGTTCAAGGTCTACGTTAAGAACGATAAAGATAATGTCGTTAAGGTTGAGTTTGGTGACCCTAATATGGAAATCAAACGTGACGACCCCAAGAGATTAAAAGCATATCGTGCTAGAATGAACTGTGATACAGACCCAGGCCCAAAATGGAAAGCAAACTATTGGTCTTGTTGGCAATGGAGAGCAAACGCACCAGTAGATGACGATGTCAAATATGACTTTGAATATTTCTTAGGTGAAGTAGTATCAATGAAAACTAGACTGAAAATGAAACAGGCATTCAAGAAGAACAAAGCAAAGATACTAAGAGCAAGAAAGAAAGCTGCTAAGAAACCACAACTACAGAAAGGTCAGATAGAAAAGAAAGCAGAATTACAGGCACGTAAAGCAATAGAAAAGAAAATTCTTAAAGGTAAATCCAAGAAAGATTTAGGTGTTGGTGCAAAAGCAGCCCTTGAAAAACAAATGGCGAAGAAACAAAAAGCAATCAAGAAGATTGCTATGAAGATACGTAAAGACGTAATCGCAAAAGAGAAAGCAAAAATCAAAAAGAAACTTGGGGGTGTGAATGAAGAGTTTGCATTACCAAAATATCCAGCACAAACTGATATCAAATTTAAAGAGGATGATTGGGTAATTGGTGACCCTGAAAAGGGATATGAGTATGACACCTCTAAGACTGGTGACCAAAACATGGAAATCATGAATGACTTGGTGGATAAAGAAAGGGAGACAATGAAGTGAAATCTTTTAGGTCATTTAACGAGGCAAAAGAAAAGGGTGCTACATTTACATTTGGTAGATTCAATCCACCCACCACTGGTCACGCAAAACTAGTCAAGAAGTTGGAACAATCTTCCAAAGGTGGTTATGTGCCTTTAATTTACACTTCACATTCAAGTGACCCTAAAAAGAATCCTCTTAGTTACAAACAAAAAATTACATACCTCAAGAAGTTCTTTCCTAAGATTGGTGTTATCAATACACCTGCACGAACTATCTTTGAAATTGTAGTAGACCTACACAACAAAGGATATACGAATGTACGTATGGTTGTAGGTTCAGATAGAGTCAAAGAGTTTGATATGCTTGTTAAGAAGTATAACGGAAAAAAAGGAAGACACGGTTTCTACAAATTCAATTCAATCGACATTATATCTGCTGGTGAACGTGACCCTGACGCAGATGACGTATCAGGAATGAGTGCAAGTAAAATGAGAGCACTTGCTGGTGAAGGAGACTTTGACGCATTCCAAGAAGGTGTTCCAAGTAAAAACAAAAGATTGGCACAGTCATTATATAAAGACGTTAGAACTGGTATGGGTATCAAAGAAGAAACTATACCTTGGTATATCAGAGAAGATTTGATTATGGAAGGTGTTTATGACCAAGGAATATTCAAAGCAGTATTTCTTATGGGTGGGCCAGGCAGTGGTAAATCCACAGTTGTAGATAGACTTGCACTAAAACCACTAGGTTTAAAACTTGTAAACACGGACAAAGCATTTGAAGTGGGACTAAAGAAAGCAGGTTTGGGACTTGACTTAAGAGGTGCAGACTTCTCTAAAGTTGACCCTGTACGTGCGAAAGCAAAGAAGATTACAGGTATGAATCTAGATAATTATATTGAAGGAAGACTAGGACTTATATTTGATACCACAGCTGCTAAGTCAAGCAAGATTGCAAACTATAAAAAGATGTTAGACAAACTAGGATACGATTATAAAATGGTATTCGTAAATACTTCTTTAGATAACGCACAAGCAAGAAACGATATGAGAGCAAGAAAACTACCACCTGAAATAGTAAAGGGTGATTGGGACGCCTCACAAAAAAATGCAAGTAAATTTAGAGCAATGTTCAAGAAAGATTTTGTAGAGATAACAAATAATGATGATGTTAAATCATTAGAAAAGAAAGCAGACCAGTTGTATAGTAAACTACTGACATGGACAAGTAAGTTCCCTAGTAACAAAATGGCAATGGCATGGAGAGAACAAGAACTTCTTAAAAAGAAGTCTAAATAAACATATGAGAGTAACAAAAACTTACAAACAATCTGAATGGTTAGTAGAAGGCCCCGAAGAAGCAGCCTCTCTTAAAGCAGACCAAGCACGTGAAGTTGAAGATTTAAAACGAAGACACGAAGACGAAGTTGAAAATTTAAAACTGAAACACGAAAGAGAGTCGGAAAGACAATCAAAAAAAGACGAAGCAGAAGCTGAAAGAGAATCACAACAAGAAGATACTTTACCTGATATCGAAGATTCAAAATATTTACAAGACGCTGTTGACGAAGGTAAGTTAGTTAGTAGTGTAGACAATGTACTTGATATTATTGTTAAAAAACTTAAATCTGAAATGGGTAAAAGATATAAGAAAGATGCAAAAGACGGAATAACATTTATTAGTTCTATAGCAAAAATGGTAGGAATTGTAGTATCTGATAAGAAACAAGGGAAAAACAGATTGTTCTTAAAACAAGGTGATGAATTAGAAGAAGGACTTTGGGACAATATCAGAAAGAAAAGAGCTCGTGGTGAAAAGATGAGAAAGAAGGGTGAAAAAGGAGCTCCAACCCAAGACCAAATTCAAAGAGCACAGGAAGACAAAGAAGAACAGGATAAAGACGTAAAAGATAAAGAAGGTACTCAACCTAAAAAGTATTACAAAGGTTTAGATAAAAAAACCAAAGAAAAAAGGGACGCACACTTCAAGAAAGGACTAACTGGGCCTGCGCCTGGCGATGAAGACGAAGATGGCGAACCTACAAAGACTAAAAAATCAGTTCATACTAAAAAGTTTGATAAAATGTTCGGAAAGAACTAAGGATAAATATATGTGCACATGTTGTAAATGTTGTAATTGTACATGTTGTTAGGGGAAAGATATGATAGGTAATAAAACAGATAACGGAGTTCATGAAATTGGGACAGACGATATACGTCTGACTTACCAACATGATACGCCTGGCCAAGACGTAGAGAATTACATAAAGGAACAAGAGAAAGCATTCCACGAAGAGAAAGATAGAACTAAGAAACATTTCTCACAGGTATTTGGTAATCCTTTACAGGGTTATCCTCACAACGAAGCATTTGAAGTCAAAGAAATCAAAGAAAATCAAGAAGTATTTGAGAACGAAGAAGGACTTAAAAACAAAGCAGAAAAGTCAGGAATATCTCTAGGTATTCTAAAACAAGTATACAACAGGGGACTTGCCGCTTATAAAACTGGTCACAGACCAGGCGCTACTGCTCCACAATGGGCAATGGCAAGAGTCAATAGTTTTATTACCAAGGGTAAAGGTACTTGGGGTAAAGCAGACTCAGATTTAGCGGACAAAGTCAGAGGTTCAAAGAAGTAACATAATGGAGTAAGTGGTCATGGTCAATGAGGACTGGTTAAGTAAACACGGAACTCATGAACAATACGTCATTAGAACGTATGATTCAACAACAGACTGGATAGATACTACCAAAAAAGAAATGGTTTATGCCCTTGCGGGCAATGGGTGGCAAATCCTGTATAAACGTGACGAAGAATATGGGACAGGTAATAAGTTAGTGCCAGGCACTAAGTTTATGTTACCTGATAATGTGAAATATAAAATTTTAAATAAGGAGAATATAGATTCAAAGTTGGTTCTCAAGATTGAGTTTATATAAATAAAGGTAGTATGAGTAATATACAAGATTGGAAATCGGAATTAGCCAAAGTTCGTTCTTTCGTTAAGGAAGCAGCTGAACCTGTCGTTGAAGAAAAGACACAGGACGATATAATTGCGGAAGAAATTGACGCATTGTTAGAAGGTTTCGAGGAACCAATCATTGAAGACACTCAAGAATCCGATGTAAACAATAAACTTCTTGAAAAGAACATGTTAGGACGTTTAGCTAAATCATTGGACTTAAACGAAGAGAAAAAATCAATGCTTTTTAATTATTTTGAAAAGGGAGAGTTAATCCAATGAGCATAAACAAATTATCAAATGACTTAGTTGAAGCAACTAAGAAAGTCATGACCGCAGAAGAAGAATACAAAGAATTCTTCGCAAAGGCACTTAAGAAATTTAAGGTAAATTCACCTGCTGATTTCAAATCAGACGAAGAGAAGAAGAAGTTCTTTGATTATATCGACAAGAATTATAAAGGTAAATCCGAAGATATCAGTAAAATGCAAGAGTGGATTGCCGCTGGTGGTGACAGACGTAGAGTAAAAGAAGGTGACTCTAGAAAAACTAAAGTCGAAGACGTGGTCAGAGGTATGTGGGAAGAGTCTGCTGGAGAGTAACATGCATTTTCAAGGTAATATATTCCAAGAATTAAAAGAAAAGAAAGTCTTAGATAAAGACGGAAAAGTTGACGCACTCGGCCCATACGGTAAGTCAAAACTTACTGGTATGGAAGTAAATAATTATTTCAAAAAGAACAAAGTCAAAGACGCTAAAGTCAAGAAAGCAGTAGAAGTTGCTTTAGACCTTAGTGGTGCACATTCAGTTGCAACTAAAGAAATTGCAAAGTTCTATGGTAACGCAATGCTTAAAAACAAAGACGTTATGAAAGCACTCAAATTTGCAAACGAATCATTCGTACTAAACCAAGAACTAAATCAAATCCACGAAGCATATCTAATTGAAAAGAATTTAATGCCTGCAATACAAAAGATTGTATCAGACAAACAAGCACAGAAAGTCGGTGGAGTTATGTTAGACATGTTCACTGCAAGTGTTATTGTAAAAGCCTATGATTCAGTCAACGACTCTAACAAAGCTAAAATGGAAAAAGCAAACATAAACATTTTAGTTAAACTTGCACATAAAGTTATGGGTATGAAAGAAGACCTAGACGAAGGTAAGTATGCAAAATACTCAGACTTACTCTTAAAGAAAGCAAGAGAAATGCAAGCAATCGATAAAGCACAAAACAAGTCAAAGGTTGCGAATCCTTCACTAAATGCTCTTAAAGCAATCAACAAAGAGATTGAAAAAGAGATGAAGAAACTTGGTATCAAAGAAGAAGTTATCTCAGAAAAGATTGTAGGAACTGGTGAATCAATCAGTAAAATCTTTAAGACTAAAGATAAGAAAGAGATTGACGGTATTGCAAATCTTATGAACATGACAAGTACCAAAGTCCTTCAATCTATGATGAAACAGAATCCAAAAGGTTTCAAAAGAATGGCTGCTAAAATGGGTGAACTACCTGCTATGGAACAAGTAGAGGAAGGTGCAGTATCAGCCGCTCAAAGAGCTGCTATCGCAATATCCAAGAAAGAGAAAGCAGGAAAGCCTGGATATGATAAAGAAGGTAAGTCTCTTAAGAACAAGAAAGAAGAAACTATAGAAGAAGCTTCTAAAATGGCACCACCTGAACTTATCAAACGTATTGAACAAATGACTGATAGGAATGACCATAATGGTTCATTGATTGCACTCGCAGCTGCAATGAAAGAAAAGAAAGCAGGAAAAATGTTAGAGTTGTTATCACAAATGCATAAAGCAAATGGTTCAATGAGTTCTGACATGATGGCAATGCGTAAGGGAATCTATGATGAACTTATGAAAAAGTCTAAAAAAATGTACAAGAATCACAAAGAAATTAATGGTGCATTCTAATGTCAGATAAGAACGTAAGCTTAGACGCAAGGTATAAGTCTTTTAAAGAGAGAATCAAAAAACTTGGTTACATAAAAGACAATGCTAAAAAGGTAAACAAAGTAATCGAAAAGGTCGGTGACTTTGGTATGATGTCTGACGCAGGGAACAAGAAAGTTGCTCGTGCAGTTGCACAGAGTAAAAACGAAAAGGATTTACGAGCAAGACTAGAGAAACTCAGCAAAATGGCTGGTGGAAAATATGTCGAAGCAAGTGAAGATGAAGTTATCATGAGAGCGGTCAACGCCTTAGACTATGGTGCAAAGGGTACACAGAAACACGCAGATGCGAATGTTATGGTACAACTTGCGTCTATAGACGATACAGGTAAAGATACAGACGTGAGAACAGATGACATGAAAAAGACGAAAGTCAAGGCAGGTGATGCAAGTAAAGTATATAATGCTTTAATGAGTATCAAAGCGCCACTCAGGTCTAAATACTTAAACATGATGCAGAAGGACTCGAAAGGGTTCAAGAAAGCATTTGACGCTGTCTTAAAGGTAGCGAATAAATAAACGAGAGGAAATAAAAATGGCACTATGGGGAGTATCAGATAGCGATGAAAGTAAACCAAAGTATCTTTCAGACGCCGATAAGAAAAACACTATTGCTAAGCCAGAAGGTTGGGTTCTTAAAAAAACTGTAGGTTCTAGAAATCTAGAAGAGATTTTGGTTGCTACTGGTGCAGACCTTGCCGTTGGTATTGGGCAGGCAGACATTACAGAAATTGATTTTGTTACAACAGCATTTGATAAATCAGATGGTGGAACATTATCAGTTAAAGTATTCTTCAACGAGAATGTGACTGTAAGTGGAACACCACAACTAACTGTTGTTAATGACAACAATGCAAACCATACATTATCGTATGCTAGTGGTTCAACCACTAACGAACTTGTATTCAGTCTTGCAATTGGAGCCGCAAACGCAGCTACAGACGCAGGTGACGTACTAAGTATTGGTGCAAACGCAATGTCGTTAAATAGTGGAACTATTGTTGACACAGCAGGTGGTGGTAACGCAACTATCACTAATGTTGCAGGAATAGGAACAGCTGCTGGAACAATAACTGTTACAGCTTAACAATAAAGGGAATATATTATGGCAAATTTTGATAAGTCGGGAGACGCAGAACTAGGAAACTGTGACGTATCCACACTAACTAGTGAAATGGATAAAACCACTATGATTAGTGATGCGGAATATGACGCTCTGTGGGAAGCAAATAAGAATAGGTTTTATAAACACCAAGCGTGGCCTAATCTTTTTGGAGATGCGGAAAAGAATCCGTATGTTTGCACAGACGAAGCAGACGCTAAAGTAAAACTGAAACAGTATTTAACGGATTTCAGAACTGGATATCTTAAGGATTTAGTAGATTGTTACTTCCTTAGAGTATATGAAGGTTCTGATATTCGTGCTTTACTGTTGTTGATTGCATGTAAATTTAAAGAAGATACGAATCCGAAAACTTATGAAGATTCGGACGCATACTTGATTAGAGAAGACGCTGACTTAAAGAAACTTTGGGAAGCTAATGGTCAATCAGGAGACTACAGAAACGATTGTATCATTACTGATTTATCTTTGAATTTACCTTTATCAGACGGTACAACGTCAAGCTCATGGTATTATTCTTGGTATGTACAAAACACTACCTTTGAAAAAATACACAGAACAATTGGTTTAGACGGGTACAAAAAAATATTGAATCAATTTAGTGGAACCATTCAAAAGAACTGGATAAAATCAGTCTTTGACATGATGAAACAGTATGGTGACGAGGGTACTATACCAAGAGGTTCAATGGCAGGTCAAACTGTAGAAGCAGCTCCAGTATTTGGATATGTTGACGATAACACAACACCTGCATTTACAACAGGAATCCGACAAAATGACCCTCATTATGCGGCTTTACCCGATGACATTAAACCATGTGGTTGGCCAATAAGTTCAATAAAACTTGGTGGAAAGTATCCACCTTATGATTAAGAGGTAATCAATGAAAATTAAAGTATTAGGTTCAGAAGCTGCTTGCGGTACATCTACTACTAATGGTTCTAACTTTGGCAGTTCAACTGTAGTTAGACTATGCAATAGTGGTGCTACAGACAGACTCGTATCAATAGAAACATCTGCAAATGCACTTATCGGTACATTCACTCTAAAAGCAAATGGAGTTGAGTTTGTACAGAAAGACCCGTCAGATGAAATCTTTGCCGCCCACGCTTCAGTTTTAGGTGTTGGTGTTGCAATAACTACATAAGGTAAACATATATTATGGCGTATCAAGTTACGATGGACAGAACCCTGTCCGAAAGTGAAATAGACAGACTGGTTCAGTCTGAATTAAGTCGTAGAAAATACAATACTCGTTTCACAGAAGAATCAAACGAAGAATTTGTAACCGAATGGAAAGCTTCATTAAAAAAAGTTCAAGATAATTTTCCTAGTGGTAGATTTAGAAACATTCGTTGGCAAGACCAATCAACAGGTGACGCCTCTGTAGGTAACGCAAAAATAAATCCCGATGACCCATTAGGCCTTGAAGCACACCCTACAGAAAATACTTGCCCTATAATCTTTACTAGTTTCTGTCACCCCTGCAATTCAACAATAAACGAAGGAGACGGTGCATTGGTATCTCCAAAATACTGGTGGGGTTGTTCAGAATCAATAACGGAACAGTTAGAAAACGACTGGAAAATTAACGGTGGAAGCGGAGACTTTAGAGACAAACTAGGTCTTACAAATCATGCAATGTGGAATGATAATCCAGCTACTGGTGAAACAAGTGCAGATATATTAAACCGTTGGAAATTATTACCGCATGAAAAAGGATTTGCCTCAGACCCTACTAAGATATCTATGGTTCCTTTAATCCAATTCTTTAAATCAATTGGTGTATCTCACCATGGACATTTCATTGTAGGTCAGAAACCTAAAGAAGTTACTGAAATGTTAGAAGTAGGTACAGAAAATAAAAAGGGTATAAAAACAATCAATGGAAAAGACAGAAGGGAAGCACCAAGTGATTTCCCTTGGCCATGGCAATATGGCATGTCAGACGTAACTGGTAATGAAAATATATTCGTTCTGTCAGGCTATTTAAATTGTGAAGACGCTATTGTCAATGGGCTTGAAATAATTCAGGATTATGGTTGGCCAGGCACAAAATAAGGATAAATACACATATGAAAACTTTTAAAACATATCTAGTAGAAGACCTTGACCATTCATACGAAGGAATGGGTGGGGAACACAACATAGATGACGCAGAAATTAAAACAAGACTCAATGCAATTTTAGGTCACACTGCTTCTATGGAATACATAAATCCAAAAGCTGCTGTTGCACAAATGGAAGCAAAACTTGCTTTACTTGGATTGTCACATGACGGAAATATAAACGACATGGACATGAACGAAAGTGGAGAGTTTGAAATCTCTTTCAAACGTTACGGAGATATCATGGGTAAATCAGTAGATACTCCTCATGACGAAATTGAAGAAGAATCTATGAACTATACTATGAAAATCAGAACTGAGAAATTAGAATCAGGTTCATTTAAAGTATACGGTTCATTAGTCTAATCTTCTTCCTTACACTATATACTAGTGTAAACAAAAATATATTATTATGAGTCTATTTGACAAACTTACAGCTAAGAACTTCGCCGCCTACGCAATAAAACACTATGATGACCCTCAGTGTGAGGACATGGAAGATTTTTATGAAGACTTACGTAGGTTCCGATACCTTAAAAGACTTCTCTTTAGATACTATCAACACGGAGAACTTAGAGAACGTCTCATGCTTAATCACCTCATTTGTATTTTCAATGTCTTTGGATATGAAGCGTCAATGAGAATGTTAAAGTTTAAAATCAAAGACCAAGGTTATTGGTCGTCAATCAAAACAATGCTTATATATCTTGGATACGTTGAAGAGGGATTTGAAGTAGAGGTTCCAATAGACGAAACTCTTGCAATGACCCTTCGAGAGGTATAAATAGATATATGGCCACCCGAATAATAGACACGCTAATTGTATTCCGTATACTTAAGATGTTAACAACACCTTTCGTGAAAACGCAAGCATACAAGTTCGGTTTCATTGATAAGAACGGTAAAAGAATCACGCATAAACCCGACCCAAAGAATCCTGCAGTAAAACTAGAAAACAAACCTACTACGTCTGATGAGAAAGCGTCACTTACACCATTACATAGATTGGTATTCAATCTAAAAAAACTTATAGAAAAAATACCATTTGGTAAATCAGCATTTGCCTCATACGCAGTAGCACTCGCATTACTCAAAGAAGAAACAAGATTAACAGAAGACCAAGCAGACGAGTTATGTGAAAAGTTTTACAGACACTTAAAGGAGAAAAATTTAGTCACGTCTGAGACACTACAAGAAACTATAAATCTTGCAGACTTACGTGTGGGAGTCACATACAATCTTAGACTTGCCATCTATCAAAATGATAATAGATATAGACCAAAATCACCTATAAAGATTGTAGCAGAACATAGTATAGTGTATGGTGTTCCTGTTTACATAGGATTTCTAGAAGAACACAGAGTATTGGTAACAGCAGATGATGTTTATTGAGGAAGTTACAAAAGTAAATGACATGGTCTTCAAACACCAAGCGGAGTTGAAGAAACCAAAATACAATAAAATAGATTTATGGGATACTGGTTGGCAGAAAATAATGACTGCACCGCCACCAGCAAACAATTCAACTGCTACGGTAGATGACATTAAGAAGATACAAGAACTTCTAAAAAATACTACCGCAATAACTAAAAGACAATACGTAGATTGTGACGAAGACGGTTCTTACTATATCAAAGCATATATGGAACAAAATGATTTAGAGTTTAATGTTGATACGATTGAATACATGGAAGACCAGTGCAGTCCCGTTATCAAACATTACAAAAACTTCTTTAACCGACCAAGACCATACCAATTAGCAGAAGCATTAAATATGGAATTTAAACCATATGTAACAACAACTGCAAAAAGTCCTGCATATCCAAGTGGACACGCAGTGCAGTCTAGAGTTGTTGCTAATTACTATGCAAGTAAATATCCTGACCATAGAGAAGGATTATTCAAAGGTGCATATATATGTGGTTGGGGACGAGTAGAAGCAGGTCTACATTATCCTTCCGATTATTCCGCAGGTATTCAACTTGCAGATGATTTAATGGGATACATGAGAGAAGATAAATTAAATGAAGATGCACCAGTGAACGCAACAGGGCCAGGCATTGCAATGCCACCCACAATGAGAAAGAAAAGGAAACAAGACAAAAGATTTTTTGAGCTTTGGACTAGAAAACCAAAATAAATTATGAAATTTCTAAACTATTTGGCATTAGCCACCAGTCTAATGATAGCAGGTATCGCCGCCTATTTTTCAGTAATAGGTATGGGGATTATATTTGCTGGTGCGTATATGTCCACGATAGTCATGATGAGTGCACTAGAATTTGGTAAGATAGTCACAGCGGCTTATGTTCATTTGTTTTGGAATCAATTGAACTATATGAAATATTATCTTGCATTTTCAGTATTTGTTCTCATGTTGATTACCTCACTGGGTATATTTGGTTTCCTATCTAAAGCAAACATAGAACAAACACTACAGGGTGATTCATACTCACTAGAAATGTCTATCATAGAGAAAAGACTTGACGCAAAAAACAACGAATTACAGAGACTGGAAGATAGGATTGCAAACCTAGATAACATTATTGCAACTGCTAGACCTCAAGATAGAAACTATATTGATAGACGACAGAAAGAAGAACGACAAGAAATCGGAAATGATATTGACACAGTCGTAGATGATATAGTACAATTGAATGAAGAGAAATTACCTTTTCAAAGATTGCAGTTAGAACAAGAAGGGGAGATTGGGCCAATTAAGTACGTTGCAGAAATGTTATACGGACAAGACGAGGCACAAAACTATTTGGACAATGCGGTAAGGTGGGTAATCATTGCATTGATATTTGTATTTGACCCTCTCGCACTATTGTTGTTAATAACTGCTACGAGTTTGATAGCAAATTATAAAGCGCCAGAACAACCTAGAATTGTTGTTAGAGTGCCGAAAAAAAACCTAAATAAAACTACATTCTTAGGAGATAGAAATGAGTGATAGAAAAGCAGAAGACTTTCCACTAGTAAAACCTGACCTAGGGCCATCACCTAAAACTGATAAAAACAGTGAAGGGTACAAACTTATGATGAAATCATATGAAGGTGCTATGGTAGAGTACAATGAAAAACTAGAGAAATGGTTAGCAGGAGAAGAAGTCGCAGGGATTGACTACCATGTCGTGCCTGACGGTGAAGGCGGAACTAAAGAAGAACCTCTAGAAGATTCTGAATAAAACACCTTGTTCAAACCATATCTATCTAGTATAATGGCTAGACATGATATGGTTAGAACGCAAATATTTGTCTATGGTGGCATCGAGACTCGATGTCTGCAAGTGGAAGAACGATAAGACACTAAATCACAGGTGTCCCTATTGTGGTGATTCACAAAAGAATAAACACAAGGCAAGGGGATATCACTTTCAGGTAGACCAAAACTTTATATACAAATGTCACAATTGTGGCAAGTCTACTTCGTCCGTCCACTTCTTAAAAGACCACTTTCCTGATATCCACAGAGAATATCTGAAAGAATATCTACAGGAAAAAGGCGGTAAAGTTAAAGTCAAGAAACAGAAAATGCCAAGTGCAAACGACTTTAAGTTTAAAAGTAAGAACATTCTAAATACGACTAGGGACGATTTGTCAGCAGTCGCTGTTCGTGCATGGGAAAAGACGGAATCAAGAGAATACCTTCAAGACCGACAGTTAGACGACTCTATTATCAGAGAACTATGGTATGTTACTCAAGCACAAAGTCTGTCTTTCTTAAGTAGTAAGTACAGAAATAGAGAATTAGGCAAAGACCCTAGAATAGTTTTCCCATTTTATTCAGAGAATGGTGAATTGATTGGTGTAAGTGGCAGGGCAATCAACGACACGCCCTTGAGATACTTAACCATGAGATTCGTAGATGACGTACCACTCATCTACAACATCAACAATGTGGACAAGTCAAAGACAATCTATGTCACAGAAGGGCCGATAGATAGTCTATTCCTACCTAACTCTATAGCAGTTGGCGGTAGTGATTTTAAAAAGATACAAAATCTAAAAGAGAATGCAATAATAATTTATGATAACGAACCACGAAACACTGAGATAGTTAAAAAGATTGACGAGGTTATTGACCTCGGATTTACCGTATGTATTTGGGGTGATAAAAGAGTCGAAGGACTCAAAGATATTAATGATATGATAATGAACGGCATGACACAAAATGAAATCGTGGAAGTTATAAACTCTTGCACTTATTCAGGCCTTTCTGCTAAACTTAAGTTACAGGAGTATAAAAAAACATGACACATGACAATGGAGATATTAAGGTAGTAAAGAGCGATGGTTCACGTGTAGAAATTAATCTAGAAAAAATTCATGTTATGGTTACAGCCGCTTGTAAAAACGTTACAGGTGTTTCTGAATCATTAGTTGAAATGAATAGTGGTCTTCAATTCTATGACGGAATCACAACCAAGGACATTCAGAGTATCCTTATTAGGTCAGCCTCAGATTTGATTTCATTACAAAGTCCTAACTATCAGTTTGTAGCGTCTAGACTTTTATTGTTTGCACTACAGAAACAAGTTTTTGGAACTAAATGGAAAGACGGTAAAGACATATATCCTAGACTGTATGATATGATTGGAAAGAACATAGAGCAAGGTGTTTACACCAAAGAGATTCTAAAACATTATACAGAAGAAGAAATCGATACGTGCAATAGTTATATAAGACACCAAAGAGATTTTGATTTTACTTATGCAGGTTTACAACAGATAGTAGACAAGTATCTTGTACAAGATAGAAGTACAGGTGAACTGTATGAGACACCACAGTTTATGTATATGATGATTGCTATGACATTGTTTCAAAAATACAATGGTCATGGTGAGAAGAACAGGTTATGGTATGTAAAGAATTACTATGACGCAATTTCTACATTTAAGATTAATATTCCTACACCTATTATGGCAGGTGTAAGGACACCACTCAAACAATTTGCAAGTTGTGTATTGGTTGACAGTGACGATTCTCTTGATTCTATTTTCTCAAGTGATATGGCGATTGGAAAATATGTAGCACAACGTGCTGGTATTGGTATCAACGCAGGACGTATCAGAGGATTAGGTGCAAAGATTCGTGGTGGTGAAGTACAACACACAGGAGTTATACCATTCCTCAAGAAGTTTGAATCTACAGTTCGTTGTTGTACACAAAACGGTGTAAGAGGTGGGAGTGCAACAGTACACTTTCCTATCTGGCACCAAGAGATTAACGATATTATTGTTCTCAAGAATAACAAGGGAACAGAAGACAATAGAGTTAGGAAACTAGACTACTCTATTCAAATGAGTGAACTCTTTTATCAGAGATTCCTCAAAAACGAGGACATTACATTGTTCTCACCACACGTTGTAGAAGGTCTATATGACGCATTTGGAACGCCTGAGTTTGACGAATTGTACGAGAAGTATGAACGTGCAACTAGTATTCCAAAGACTAAGGTAAATGCTAGAGAATTGATAACAGATTTACTAAAAGAAAGAGCAGAGACTGGCAGAATCTATATCATGAATATAGACCACTGCAACACACATAGTGCTTTCCTTGACAAAGTGAACATGAGTAATCTTTGTCAGGAAATCACTCTACCTACAAAACCTATACAATCTATTGACGATTATAAAGGTGAGATTGCATTGTGTATTTTAAGTGCAGTCAACGTAGGTATTGTTAAGTTGGACGAGATAGAACACTTATGTGACCTATCAGTCAGAGCACTTGACGAATTGATTGACTATCAAGAATACCCTGTGAAAGCCGCTGAGATATCAACAATCAAGAGAAGAAGTCTTGGTATAGGATATATTGGTCTCGCACATTATCTTGCAAAGAACAAAGCACAATATGGAAGTGAAGAATCTTTACAGTTAATCCATGAACTAACAGAAGAGTTTCAATATTCACTTATCAAAGCGTCTATTAACGTTGCAAAAGAGAAGGGTAAGAATGATTGGCACCATAAAACTAAGTATGCGAAGGGCATATTACCCATAGATACGTACAAAAAGGACGTGGACGACCTAGTAACTATAAAGTATAAGAAAGACTGGGAGGCGCTACGTGGCGAAGTCCTAGAACATGGTATGAGACATTCTACACTTAGTGCACAAATGCCTAGTGAATCGTCTAGTGTTGTATCAAATGCGACAAATGGTATTGAACCACCTAGAGACCACTTGTCAGTTAAGAAGAGTAAGAAGGGAACACTTAAACAGGTTGTACCTCAGTATACACAACTCAAGAACTTCTATACATTGCTATGGGATATGAAAGATAATCTTGGATATATCAAAGTAGTTGCAGTTATGCAAAAGTTCTTTGACCAAGGTATTAGTGGTAACTGGTCATACAACCCTGAGAACTATGAAAATGGTGAAGTTCCTGTGTCTGTTATGGCAAATGACTTGCTCAATACATATAAATATGGGTGGAAAACTTCTTACTACCATAATACTATGGACGGTAAAGAAGAAGACGTTGTGAAAGAAGAATTGCCTTCCGCAGTAGATGACGCAGCTAATGTAATGAGTGGGTATGACCCATTCGATGAAGAGGATTGTGACGCTTGTGCCATATAGAGTAACATATAAAGACGGCCCGAATTACGGGAAAGACGCACACGGATTTATGAATGACGATACAGTCAAACTCATAAAAGACCGTTACTTAGTCTTACGTAATGTTATACCAAAAGAAATAACAGATTTTGCATTAGATACATGGAAAACAATTGAACCATGGCCTGACGCATACGCAGCTGTCTTTGACGAAGAATTAGAACCAATACCAAATAGTCCTGTTTCTTCACACAATACTTCTAGAGGTGGACATACCACACCTATGGGAGTTGCAATGCATAGGTGGTTACATAAAGAATTAGATAAAAGACTTGATATAGAGTTGGAACAAACTTATTCTTTCACTAGAAAATATGATAGAGGTGCATATCTAAGAGCACATTCTGATAGACCCTCATGTGAAATAAGTGCCACTATCTGTTTAGGATATCAATCAGATAATGACAAACCATGGAAAATATGGTTAGATAACACTAGGAACTGGGTGGATACATCTAGTGACCCTGCAATGAATGAAAACAAAGTCTTTGAACAAACTCAAGGCATTCCTATTAGAAAAAGAAAGAATGCTATTGATGTAGACTTAGAAGTTGGAGATATCCTCTTGTATCATGGCCCAAATGTGGTACACTGGCGAGATACTTTTATGGGTGACTATTCATATCATATGTTTTTGCACTACTATACAAAAGACGCAAGTAAATTGAGTCATTGTGGTCAGCCAGGTGCTGAGTTTCACTATGAAGCAAGTGAATGGTCAAGGGAAAAGATAGGTGTCTTGAGATATGACGGAAGAGAGAATCCGTACATGCAACAAGACATTGATAGCATGGAACATGAAAAAATGACGAATTGGGTCAAAGGTTGGGAAGTGACACACAATAAATCATTTTTTGTAAACAATTACGAACACTTAGAATTTACGAAGATAGAAGAATGACAGTATTTAACAGGAACAAAGTAGACTACACCAAGGAGAAGATATTCTTTGGTGAAGCCTTAAACACACAACGATTTGACGACTTCAAGTATCCTATATTTGATAAACTGACACAGAAACAATTAGGATTCTTTTGGAGACCCGAAGAGGTATCTTTACAGAAAGATAGGAACGACTATGCCTCTTTGAATAAATCACAGAAACATATATTCACCTCTAATCTGAGGTATCAGACTTTGCTAGACTCAGTTCAGGGTAGGGCACCAGCATTATCGTTCTTACCATTCGTGACCCTTCCTGAACTTGAGTCTTGCATTATTACATGGGACTTCTTTGAGACTATCCATAGTAGAAGTTATACACATATCATAAAGAATGTATACTCAGACCCAAGTGACGTATTTGACACCATATTAGACGAAGAAGCAATCATTAAGAGGGCAGATATGGTCACGGAAAAATACGACCATTTCATTGAACTAGGACGTAGGAAGTTATTAGGTCAAAAAGTTGACGACTATGAACTATACAAAGCATTATATCTCGCACTTATCAGTGTGAATATATTAGAGGGAATACGCTTCTTTGTATCCTTTGCGTGTTCCTTCGCTTTCGGTGAACTGAAAGTCATGGAAGGCAGTGCAAAGATACTATCTCTTATTGCAAGAGACGAAGCACAACACCTTGCTGTATCACAACACATACTAAAATGTTATGCAAACCATGAGAAAGATAAAATCATGCATAAGGTTATGAAAGATTGTGAGAAAGAAGTTTACTCAATGTATGAGGACGCAGTGAATCAAGAGAAAGAATGGGCAGAGTTCTTGTTTAAAGAAGGTTCTATGATAGGATTATCTGTACCACTTCTTGGACAATATGTAGAGTACATAGCAAACAAAAGACTTAGAGCAATAGGCCTGAATGCAATGTATGATATCTCTAGTGCAAATAATCCATTGCCTTGGACTAAACACTGGTTCAACAGTAGAGGACTACAGAACGCACCACAGGAGACAGAGATTGAATCTTATGTCATAGGTGGTATCAAACAAGATATCCAAGAAGATACATTTGAAGGATTTAAACTGTAAGATATATTTTATATTATGAAATTAGAAAGTGATTTATATAAACTGATACCAAATGCTTTACCTATGAACTTAAGGGTTGCAGTGTGGCAGGAATTACTTAAGAAGGACTATCGCCTTGGTTGGAATGATTATGACGGAGTTGAAGCACCATTCTCAAAATCATACTATCTTGCTCACGTAGCAAGAAAAGGTGAAAGAGATAGACATGGTAAAACAAAATTTGATTACTTCGGAGATTTAGGTATACCTGATGAGTTCTGTCAAGAATATCATGATATCATGGGGGATAAGAAACCAACATATTGTTCAGTCAATTTGGTTTATCAAGGACAACAGTTTTGGCCTCATACACATAGAAAACAAACTTCTATAGTTTACTATGCAAACCTTGAGTGGCATAATAAATGGGGTGGTGAAACTATAATTTATGAAAATGACGGAGAGACATTCCACGCCGCTGTACCATACGTGCCAGGAGCTGTACTATGGTTAGGAGAAGGAGTAACTCACGCAATAAGACCACCAAGTACAGAAGCTCCAATGTACAGATTTACAATGGGAATATTTTATGACTAGAATAATTTTTACAACACTGATTACAGTATATCTTGCAGGTTGTGTAAGCACAATCGAAACTCTTGACGGATTGTGTTTCAATGAAAAAGACGGTACATATATGTGCGATAAGCCAGAGAGAAAAAGAAAACAACCCGAAGAAGAAATGAAAGAATGGATTGATAAGATTGAAGACGATGTCTGTAATGACGATATGAAAACTTGGCATGGTCATTGTGTCGATTCTAAATATAGAAATGTCGCATGAGATTGATATTTAAATTATTACTGGGTGCAGGGAGTAAAGAAGACTTTAACCCAACACCTTTAAACTTATTTACAACCGCTATCATATTATTGGTGGCATTTTTAGGACTTGTTATCGGACTGATATACATAATATTACAAATCATATGAGAGAATTAGGAATGGTATTATTTGGGTGCACTTTGCTTGCACTCTTTTTCGCTACGGTTATCTATCCCGACTTAGAATATAAAGGTTATTCAAGAAACAGTAATTGTTCAGGTGAATGTTATGAAGAGTATGTAAGAGTCAATGGAACAGTAGTAGAACAACTCAGAGCAAAACAAGAACTCGCAAACGCAGACGAGTTCAGTTCAATTAGAAGTTTATGGGCAGGTTGTGCCGCCTGTCATGGTCAAGAAGGACAAGGTATCGCATCATTCCCTAGACTCGCAGGACAGAGTTCAGATTACATAATAAATAGATTGACTCAGTATAAGAATGGGGAACAAGTTGGTGCTATGTCAGCCACTATGTGGGGACAGGCAGGAATGTTATCAGAACAAGACATACAAACTCTCGGTAAATTTATAGAAACAGAATTGAAATGAGAGATATATTTGCAAAATCCATGACCAAGTTTTTCCGTTTCATTGCGGATACATTTTTTGCAAATAGATACGGACACAGAGCAGTTGTATTAGAAACAGTTGCAGGAGTGCCAGGCATGGTTGCTGGTATGTGGTTACACCTCAAAAGTCTCAGGAAAATGAAGACTGGTTGGGGGCCTCAGATACGAGAAATGTTAGCAGAAGCAGAGAATGAAAGAATGCACCTAATGTTTTTCATAGAAATTGCAAATCCAAACTGGTTTGAAAGATACCTAGTTTTGTTTGCACAAATGATTTTTATGTTGTTTTACTTCTTAGTTTACATAGTGGACTTTAGAACTGCACATAGAATGATTGCATACTTTGAACAAGAAGCAGTCAAATCATACACTGAGTATTTAAGACTGGTAGAGAGTGGAGAAGTAGAGAATATACCTGCACCACAACTCGCTATCGATTATTATAAAATGAAGAAGAGTGCTAAACTATCTGACTTAATTAAGAAAGTTAGAGCAGACGAAGAACACCATTCTAAAATAAACATGGAGTACAGTAACAAATGATAGAGATATGGGGAAAAACACAGTGTCCATACTGTGACATGGCAAAGAGACTATGTGAAACTAATGGATATGATTTTATATATAAACAGTTAGGAGAAGACTTTCAGAGAGAAGACGTATTGGAACAATTTCCTGGCGCCAGAACCTTTCCACAAATTATAGTTAATGAAGAAAATATCGGTGGATACACTGAACTTGAAGGACTACATAAAGGTGGACAGTTATAAATTATATCTTCCTACTGAAAGGGAACAAGACGTATACTGTGACAGATACAGACATATGCTTGATACCGTAGATAGGGTAGAAAACGAAGTAAGGATTTACATATGCGGTTTAGATTTTACATACAAAGATATTGGGGAAACGCCTTTACCATTCGTGACATTGAATGGGAAGGTTAAGTCTTACGAGAATATATGCAAACATTTAGAATTGCCACATTTAATCAACAAACCTAATTACCTAGTAAAAGAAGAGGGAACATACAACAGTGAGTTTAATTAAACTTTTTTGTACAGATTGTCAATCAGAATGTGAGATATATTCTGAAATGGACGAACACCATTATCCAATCCAGCATTGTCCTTATTGTGGTGCTGAGATTGACGAAGGTCAACTCGAAGAAATAGATGAAGAAGACTGAGCATATAGGATTCCCGTTACCGTCAGAAATGTTCCATGACATACCAGTCATAAATATAGATGAGGAATGGGATAAACATTATGCGGCCACAAAACTGCTTGATATCCCATTGAAGTGTCCAAAGTGTGGAGAAAAGTTAAGAAATGCCTGAAAAAGTCTACAAAGCCTACGAAATTAATATACCTGCAGGGATATCTGCAATCAAACGTCTTATAAAAAACAAAGGTGACACACAGGCCTATGTTGAGATAAATGTCGCATTTAACGGTAAGGGATATAAAAAGATAATTGAGGAATGGCAAGAAACTCCTCAAGGTAAAAGATATCTAAAAGGTGAGAGACTACCATTAAATAAGAAATTTAAGAAAGGTACAGTTGGTGCAGTAAGACAAGAGTTTCTTGGTAACTGGGATAAAACAAGTGACATAACAAGTTTACATGTACCACCTAATCCAAACATGGCATATGCTTATTGGAATATGGATTTACATGACGTATCACACATAATGACAGATTATGGACAGGACGGAATAGGTGAACTTTGTAGAATAGAATTTGAGATAAATCAAGCATACCAAAGAGGATTTAAAATTATCTCATGGTTATTTCAACTAAAAGTCATGTCCCTCAGTTTCAAAAGATTCCGTAAAGTCAGAAGATATATCAGAGAAGCACAACAACGTGCAAAATTATGTGATGATATGTACATGATAAATTGGTTTGATTACTTAGACAAACCATATGACTATGTCAAAAAAGAGGTAGCACAAATACCACCTGTTAAAGTATACAATCCCGAAGACGAATCATTCAAAAGATTAAGCAAATGGTTAGGTAGATATTTCTAATGAGATTATTGATATTACAGAAAGAGAAAGCACGTCTTATGCGTGACAGGAGTCCATTCGGAACTCCTAGGTGGGTCATAGAAGAAATGGTAGACGGAAAGTGGAGAAGTACAAAAGTTTACAGTAAAATATGGTATAAGAAAGAAAGAGTGATTGAGTTAAATGAGGGTCTACAGTAGATATAAAGCACTGAAAGAGAGTGCTTGTTACTACGCAAGAGAGTTAGGTATTCAGGATTCTCGGAAGATTCGTGTACATATCTATCGCCTACCACACCCACACCCAAAACAAGGTTATATTGAGTACCCAATACACGGAAAACTAAGAGATATATCAATATATGTCAAATTAGACGATGAAAGGGAGATAACCCTTGCACATGAAATGGTGCATGTCCGTCAAGTCCTTGCCAGGCAAGGGATAGACGAGGTTGAAGCAGAGAAAATAGGTCAAAAAATAGCGGAAAAGCGCTTGACAATGACCCTATTTTAATGTTAGCCTATACACATGATGAAAAAAGAAGTGAAATTAGAAACAATCTTTATTGACATGGACGGAGTCCTAGTTGACTTCATTAAGGGTGTATCTGAAATGATAGGAAAACCCCTTACTGCTGACGCTAAAGGTCACACTGAATATGACGAAAGAAAACAAGAATTAACTGACAAAAGACTGTTCAGAAACTTACCACCAATGGTTGATTACCATGAACTAATCGGATATGTAAAACATACTGGTGTTCCTTGGGAAATCTTGACAGCCGCTGGTGCGATAAACAGAAGAACAGTTGTGTATGATAAGCAAGAGTGGATTAAACAGTGGGTTGACCCATTTGTTGTTACTACTTGTACATACAGTGGTAGTCAGAAAGCTGCCTTTGCTATTGAAGGTGCAGTCTTGATTGACGACAGACAAAAGAACATTGACGCTTGGGTTGAAGCGGGTGGTATCGGTATAGTTCACACTAGTGCCGCTAACACTATCGAACAACTTAAAGCATTAAGAAATGGTGGTAATATCCTTGACTTTCAAAAGGAAGTTGCGGTTACTAACCACGTTTGATTGGTGTGAGTGGTGTGTGGAACCTTCATTGCGAAGATGACTATAAGCACAAGAAGCAACAGAAAACCGCCCGTTGTACTCACCAATTTTGAGGGGTCAATATGCTTAGGGGTATTGAATAGTGGTTGAATCCACACTCTCTTGGACGGGTCTTGAGCATGTGCGCCCAGTTATACGTCCGTAGGAAAAAATACAATAACTGAAATTGCGAGACGATTTTTCGGTGTGGGAGTTTAGTCTTTAAAGAAACTCCCCTATTTTTTTATATAAATAAAACATGGCATATAGTAAAAAGGTAGTAGACAGATTTGAAGACGTATTAGCTAATCCTGAGAAACATGCAGTCGGTAGGTTCGACCCTAAAGACCCTAATGTTGCAACAGGACTAGTAGGTGCACCAGCATGTGGTGACGTTATGAAACTTGACCTAAAAATGAATGGGGATATTATAGAAGATGTCAAATTCAAAACTTATGGATGCGGTTCTGCTATCGCATCATCAACCATGTTTGTTGAAATGCTCAAAGGTAGAACAATTGAACAGGCAAAACAAATTAAAGATAAAGATATTGCAGAGGCTCTTGAGTTGCCTGCCATCAAACTCCATTGTTCTGTCCTTGCTGAGGAAGGAATCCATAAAGCAATAGAAAACTGGGAAGAAAAACTTGCCCATAGGAAACATAATTATGCAAACAGTGACGAAGGACTTTCCTAACGGGGAATCCGTAGAACTTAACAATAATTTTATAATGCACTGCAGAGGATTCTTTGACGACAGAGAATGCGATTCATTAATTGAATATTGGCATTGTGTAAAAGATAATGGTCAGATTAATGTACGTGGACAATATGACACAAACAACCAGTTAGAAAAATCAGATACTTCAACTCCGTCTTATGCTAAACTACCACCCACCGAAGAAGCTAGATTCTCAGACCGCAATTCTGAATTAGTAAGAAAGATTCAAGACGACATATTACCAATATATACAGAACATTACTTTCAAGAACTAAGAGACCTTATAAAAGTGATTGAGCCTCCGAAGGTACAACGAACAGAACCAGGCGAAGGATATCATTTATGGCATTGTGAGACAATGGGTAGAGAAACACGTGATAGAGTATTAGCATATATGTTATATCTTAATGACGTTGACGAGGGTGGTGAAACAGAATTCTTATATCAACATTGTAGATACAAACCAAAGAAGGGTGACTTCTTGGTATGGCCAGGCTACTTTACACACGTCCACAGAGGTAATCCACCTATCTCAGGGCATAAATATATAACCACTGGTTGGATTGAGTGGTCATAGGAGAAACATATGGAACATTTACATAAATTTCTAGATTGGCATGAACAACAAGTATACAAATATATGGACTTCTTTAACATTAGTGAATACCACGCAATGTGGATATCATTTGCAAAAGGATTCTTATTGGCATTATTATTAGTATGGATTTTTTAAAACGACAATTTTGGAACCTATGGTCATGGATAAAATCATTATTCATGACACGTTACATTGTGTCTGTATCGTATAACGCCGAATGGGGTGATAAAGACGATAGAGTTTACACTGGTGTAAGAAAGATAATCACGAAGAAAGAGAAATTTCTATCTTTCATTGATTCGGATAAGAGACCAGTAGAGATTCGTGGAGCTGCTGGACTCAATTATAAAATAGAGGTAGAGGACTAATGCAGAATTTATTAATTGGTCTGTTGGTTGCACTAGGATTGTTCAGTTATTATATGTACAATCAGAATCAGACCTTGACTGCTAACAATATCAAGTTAGAAAGTGCAGTAGAAGAACAGAAACAGGCTATGGACGCCTTGAGAGAGTCATATGAGAGACAAGGTAAATCTCTTATGAACATGAGTCGTAGAAATGCGGAAATAGAGGCAGAGAAAGCTGAATACTTAGCAATCTTTGCTAGACATAATTTAGATATGCTTGCATTGAAAAAGCCAGGGTTGATAACCAACAGGTTTAACAATGGAAGTGAAAAAGTAATGGAGAGTATGGAAGATGATACAGAAGAACTTTATAAGCTTACTGTTCCTGACAATAGCGATTAGTGGTTGTTCACTAATACCAACGAAACAGATAGAAATATCTTCCAAACCAATTCAGATTGATATTATGCAACCTGATTTACCACGTCCTGTTAATTTGACAGCACCTCAATGGTGGGTAGTATCAACAGCTAAGATAACAAATCCATGTAGGAAGACTATATCATTTGACCCTAAGAAGTTTGATGATAAAGGTGTAGAACAACTCAAGAGACCTAAGTCATGTGATAAGTCAGAGACAGAAAATCCTGATTGGCCTGACGGTTATACATACTTAGATAGATTCCTAGATGAAATGAAGGAACAAAATAATGGTGAAGTATTGTTTGTTGCAACTACTATCGGTGATTACGAAATCATGGCAGAAGATATGCAAGAAATCAAAAGATATATTAATCAATTAGGTGAAGTAATAATTTATTATCGTAATGTAACTATGCCCAACGGAGACAAAGGAGTGGGTGTAGGTGTGAAAAAGAATGAAAAGTCAAAGACAGACTAGAGATTACAGACCATTAGACGTTAGAAAGACGGAGTTATTCACAACTCCGTTTTATACTATGAAGTTCATAGCAGACTACGAAGAGATAGTTAGAGATGTTCGTAGAGCAATCAAAGAAGTTGAACTAGAATTTGGTGACGATAAATCAAGAAACTACACTACCTATTTCAATAGGGAACTCCACGACAGATTCATTACAGATAAAGAGTGGTGCAAGAATCTAGCAACCACACTCAAAGATACCTATGTCGATTTAATGCATAAAGAATTCTTGTTCAGTCCAAGAGAATTACAACTAACAAGGGATAAAGTGCATTTAATGTTGTGGGTAAATAGATACACAGAAGACCATGTCCACACTGCACACAATCATAAGGGTTCTAAGATATCAGGGACATTCTATGTAAAAACAGGTCAACCATGTGCACCCATTGTATTTGAGAGTCCTACAGAATATGCAAACATGTTATTTGCTACAAAAGATTTACAGATAGAAGAAGGCCAAATGAGTCATTTCGGTACACCTGCAGTGCAGAAGGAAATGCACTATCAACCAAACAATGGTGACATAGCAATGTGGCCTGCTTATTTGTATCACCACGTACCAAGACAAGACGACCAAAAAGAACGAATATCAATCAGTTTTAATCTAGACCACCATGACAATTTAGGTTATGGATACTCAGACGAAGTGCTAGATAGACTAGACTACGGATTTTTACACCATGAGTAGAGTATATAGCAACGACACACTTTTTAGATTTAGTGAGAAACTAGAACCACGTATGGAGAATGGTGTTGTCTACATTGATAATCTGTATGAAAATCCTGACGCAATATACGATTGGTTAGAGAAACAAGACGTAGCACTATGGAAATACAGTGAAGAAAGACAATCAAGAAATACGCAGGACTACCTTGACTGCAGAGTGATACACAAAATAGGATTCCCTACAAGATTATATCAAATGCAAATGAAGATGCTGACTGATATTTGTAGAAAATATTGGTGGTCTCATGACTATCAATGGGACGAGTGTTATGAGTTTAATGCATTCCAATCACTGAAAGACCATGGTAAAGATATTCAACACTATCCACATATTGACAGTGCACTAGATTGTTTAGACAAAGACTCAGTGATAAATTGTATTACATACATGGATAAGGTAGCAAACGGTGGCACTGCTATATACGAAGGTACATGGGTCACAAACGAAGAAGAAAAGAATTTATTATATCCTGTAGAAGAACTATTTGATATCAAAGAAATCATACCTGCAGAATTCAATAGATTGGTTATGTTTCCTGGCAATCAATTGCATGGTGGATACATAGAGGATTACTCCAAATATATGGGTGACAATTGGAGATATACTCAAGTAACATTTTTTCACCCAATATGAGATAATTATGCCTACAAAATATAAAGAAAGTGCAGTGAAAGTAGATAGAGCAACTAAGAAAGTTTCTATAGAACATTTCTATGTAAAACAACTATCACAAAAAGAAGCATTTGAAATGTTAAACGCTGACAATACTAAACCAAAGGTCAAACGTAAAATACGTAATGAACTATTGAGACGAGGTATCAAGATTGTTAAAGTTCCCAAAACTTTCGATACTTAAAATGTTCTCAGAAAACCACTATCGCCCTCTACCAAAAGAGGTTATAATTAAACAATCAGAGATAGACGGATATGGTATTTTTGCAAAAGAAGATATATCAAAAGATACAGAACTGGGTATTACTCACGTATGGGCAATGGGTAAGTGGATTAGAACACCACTTGGTGGTTTTATTAATCATGCTAATAATCCTAACGCCAAAGGCGTAATAAAGAATGCAGACGGAACTGATTACAGAATGTTAACTGTCATAAGAAATATCAAAGCAGGGGAAGAGATAACATTCTTCTATACACTGAATGAGTACCAAGGAGTGTTTGCATGATATACAAGGGTGAGAGTCATATCAAAGATAAGTTATGTGATTATCTTATCGACCTATATGACAATAACCCTCAAGACCATGAGAGAGCCAATCATGGTGGACAATTCGGTAAACTTTGGTTACACAATTATCCAAAGATACATGCTGAATTAGAACAGGCAACTATAAGAGTGATAAAAGATTACATACGCAGTATAGAGATAGGTCAATTCTTACCACCACTAGAATGTATGGAAATGTTTTGCATAAAGAAATATGAGACTGGTGGTGATGATTATTTTGACGAACATATTGACGTAGTCAATTATGATACTGCAACACGATATCTTGCTATACAGTCTTATCTTAATGACGTGGAAGAGGGTGGTGAAACAATATTCCAATACCATAACCACAGATTTAAACCAACACGTGGACAGGCAATTGCATTTCCACCAATATGGACACACCCACATTTGGCAGAACCACCTGTGAGTAATCCAAAATACATACTAACAACATACATGTCATATAAGGACGATTAATGAAAGTAAAACTAATAAACTACAGTCAGGCAGACGGTGATTATCTTATCGATACCACCAGTGCACAGGAAATGGTAGCCTTTTGTGCGAGAGTCAGTAATCCTGATAATCAAATGAATAGTGAGTCTAGTGACGGATTGATAAAATATCTTATCAAGCACAAACACTGGTCACCATTTGAAATGGTAAGTGCATGTCTAGAGATAAAGACAACACGTGATATAGCCAGACAGATACTAAGACACAGGTCATTTTCATTCCAAGAGTTCAGTCAGAGATATGCTGTTGCAACAGATTTTGAAACACGTGAAGCACGTATGCAAGACCCAGTCAATAGACAGAACAGTATACCCACAACAGACGAAAATATATTATCAGAGTGGGATAAGATACAGGACAATGTAATTGAATTGACCAGTGCGGCCTATAATCGTGCATTAGAACTTGGTATTGCAAAAGAACAAGCACGTGCGGTATTACCCGAAGGTCTTACTGCGTCTACCATGTATGTCAATGGAACACTTCGTTCTTGGATACACTACATAGAACTACGCAGTGAAAATGGCACACAATTAGAACACATGGAAATTGCAAAAGAGGTAGGAAGAGTAATTAGTAAAATATTCCCAGTAATAAATGTTGAATAGAAAACAAGACCCAGTAGTAGTAATAGTCAATACTGGATTAAAAACAGAAGAATCAGAACGAGCAATGTTAGATATGTTATCTGACAAGGTTGCACATATCATAGAGGCAGAACAATATGATTGGAAAACTGTACTAGGATTTCATGATTTAGATAAGGCAAATATGCGTGGTGGTGACGATATCTATGACAGAATACAGCCAGGCACTGAGATAATACTGCTACAAGATAACGTGGTGCTACACGATAATTGCAGAGAGATATTACAACAGGCAATTCCTGAAAAAGGTTCTGTTGAACCATTTCTCATGTCAGAAACAGATAAGTGGGGGCCAGAAGTTAACAGGGAAATTGTAAAGAAGAACGAGGCACTTGCAGATATAAGAACACAGATAGAAGAGAATAACTTTTCATATCTAAATTGTCCTATTGCGTGGTGGGAAGACGAACCTAAGATATTTACAGGTATTGTATCATTTAGATATGGAGATACAAAAGAGTTATGTCAAATCGACACTGAGTATGAAACCAGTGACGAGTTCTACTCTAACGAATTCAAGGGCGTAATATGGCCCACAGTAAAAGGTTCTGTTGTAGATATACAGAACGACAACAGTAAGGAACAGCAGTGGATAGATAAAATTATCCCTGAGTTCCCTAATGAGTTTAATCCAAGAGATAAGTTTGCTACTGCTATTGAATATAGTGAAGAAATGCACAAACCATTCTTCTCATTAGAAGACGGATTAAACCAACACGTAAGTATGGTATTCTTTGACGATTATACAAGAGTCGGGGATATGCCGTTATAAATATAACATGCGTAATATATTAATAATGACCAAGTGGAAACGCAGACACAATGCATAAACAATGTATGACATGGGATTGATAACACATATGGAATGGTTAATTACATTATTCTACCTACCCGCTTATTTAATTGGGTGGGGTATATCAATCATCATATGGTGGTTCATACTATCATTTGCTTATAAGGCACTGATAGACTTATACGACCTATTTAAATATAATAGGAAGGGTAAGAAGAAAGACCACTTAGATGATGTCGATAACTATTATTAATAACAACTAGGAGAATCTTATGAAAAGATTTTTATTAATTGCTATGCTTTTCGCTATGCCTTTAACAACATATGCAGGAAGTGGAGTTTCAGTGGGAGTCGCCAGTGACTATTTCTTTAGAGGAGTAAGTCAAACAGACCAACCACACGTTAATTTAACTGCAATCGGTGAATGGAACGGATTTCATGCTGGTGCATGGGTCGGTACAGTAGACTTCGGTGACGAAGCAGACTATGAATATGACCTATTTGCAGGTTACAAAATGAATGTCATGGACAATATGTCAGTCGAACTAGGAGTAATCCAGTACAGATATGACGCAGGTGACTATGAAATGGTAGAGGAAGTATTTGCTGGTCTTACCTACGGTGGTTTATCCATACGTGGATTCCAAGATACAGATACTGATGATACCTATGCAGAACTAGGTCTTGACGTATCCAATATTGTACCAGTGCTAGACGTGAATCTATTATATGGATATCATGATAAAGATAATGATTTCTCAGCACTAAGAGTTGGATATAATAATTTCTTTGCAGAGATTATGTTAGAAACTGTAATGGACGGACAGTCCATGGACAGCATATCAGTCGGTTATAACTATCATTTCTAATGACTGCTGATTTAATTATTATTCATGTGGTTTTTATACTTGCCTGTGTAGGTACGAGTTGGTATTGGGGACGCAAAGAAGGTGCCCAACGTGTATTACAAATGTTAATAGACGACAACGTTATAACACCACGTGATTTAGAGAGATATGTGCCTGACGAATAGGCACATATACTTTCTAAAAAACCCTCTAGACAGTAACATTCCTGTTATTGTATAATATATACATGAGTTCAAATTGCATATCCCACCAAGAAGTGGCAAAAGTATTACATGCAGACCATAGTTCATATAAAATGGGCACACTGGTCTATGGTACATACGAAGAAATAGAGGCATGGTGTGAGAAAAATGATATGTGGGTAGACAAGTACCTAGACCATGTCAATCCTTCTACATTATATAATACAGCAGAATGGGTAGGTACTGGTATATCAGACCCATTTGCAGTGTCAGTACCATTTGATTATAGAAAGAATAGAGCAATGGGTAACTTTAACACACGTGGTGTTAATCTAGATAAGTGGTAACCTTTATATTATTATTCGGTATGTTTGCCTTTTTATTATGGGCTAAATGGTACAAGGAATATATAATAGAGAAAAATACTCGTAGATACCTACGTTATTTAAAGAGTAAGAATAGAAAATGGAATACATAACAGCATTATTATCTATGGTAGGGTTAATTACTCTAATATATCTATTTCTAGCATGGGGACTATCAGGCGGACTACAAAAAACATTCAGTCGAGAGAAAAAGAAAGAAATGAATGATGGTGGTTGGTAAATATGGGTAAAGGCAGTAAAAGACGCCCTGAGAAAGACGGTAAATATCAAGAGAATTGGGAGAAAATATTCGGTGACAAGAAAAAACGAGTTCAACAAAGCAGAACTAGAAAACAGCAAAAGAATATTTAAATCTGCAACACCCAAATATACACCTGATTGGTATATTAAATGGGTAGCCTCTATATTTGTATTAAGTGCAATGTCACTACGAGGTGTAGAAGGCATGGCATTATATGATTTAATATTGTCCATGGTGGGTATTACACTGTGGTTAGTGGTGTCCGTATTATGGAATGACCGTGCTCTCATTATATTAAATGGTGCAGGATTATTATTTCTCATACGTAATACAGTAGAATATCTAACATGACCACCTATACCAAACTATATGACTTCTTTCCCGAAGACCTGTTTACGGAGATACTACACAACGCCGAAAATGGGACAGAAACCACTATGGAACACCCTGATATGCCCCTTATATTGGACGTAGATAGTTATAATAAGGGTACAAAAATACACGACTACATAGATAAATTCTTTGACGAATTAGGATATAATACAGAAAAAAGTACCTGTAGACTACAAGGTACAAAGCCAGGTGCAGAATACAAACCACATAAGGATACGCCTAGTAAGGTAGTAACCCTATTAATATACGTAAAAGGTAAGGAAGGCACAACATTCTACGAAGACGTAAAGGGTAAACACCATGAGACATGGAACGAAGGTTGTCCTAAGGCAGAATGGGGAATCAACCCTACCGTAGACACATTTACGCCGAACGCTGGATATTGGTTCGATAGGGATAGTCAACCATGGCATAGTTACTGGAATACGCAAGAGACAATAAGATGGGTTTTTATGTACAACATACAGGATACAGGAGCATATACTAGTGTCGGTAGAGATACCCCCAGTAAGTAATATACCACCAGTCACATACAATCACACCATTACGAAGATACACTACGCCGCCGAAGGGGGTAAGAGTATCAATCAAACGTATTGGAGTGTAGTAGTATACGATATAAACGGTGTACTTAAGACCTATACAAACAACCATTCAGTTAACTATACGGTGTAAGGAGATATGTTCCTGTAGTTCAACTGGATAGAACAAGTGCCTTCTAAGCACTAGGTTAGAGGTTCGAGTCCTCTCAGGAACGCCAATATTATGAATAAACGAGATAAATGGGTATATTTCTATGAGATAGTGGGTGTTATTACCTGTTTCTTTATTACTACGAATATAATTCTAACGTGGTACGGAGTGCTATGAATATATTGTGTGTAATAGTGTGAGAGAGTGTGTAATTATATTCGTATTTGAGATATAAGAGAGATAGTGGTAAAAAGTGGGTTTTGGTGGTGCTGTTAGGAGAACTAAGCCTATGTATATATTGGGAGATGTCAAGGATTTTTTTTGAAATTCTCTGAGCTTACCACCCTGAGAACACGCTTGCAATCCCCCAGTGACCCTCTGAAACCCCTATGGCTGCAACGTTTCAGAGCACCTCTGAGTAACAACAGTGCTATGCGGTGCGACACACTATGTCGTAGCACGTAAAAAAACTTGAATTAATTACGAATTAGCTGTTGACAATGACCCCCATATAGTGTTAGCCTTATAATGTTGATGAGGAAAACAAAAGAATGAATTAACATAGAGTAACGGTAGAGGGGTCATGAAAAAACCGACAAAGACCCCACGGATAACCCCCCGCTCGTAGTAATGATAGGTTCGCAACCTTCCGAGGCGGGGTAACCTGTATATAAATTATGGTAAAAATGGTAAATATAGAGAAAAGTTCGACAGTCGCAGAGAGTATTGCACGTTTAAATGCTTCTGAACTGCAGATATTAGCGGAAATAATGGTCAATAAGCACATAGCAGACGACCTAGAGTTCCTTTTATTGAACGCAAAAGCAGAAAAATTAAGAGAAAACGCTTGACAGTGACCTATATTATAGTGTAGGCTAGCCATATGAATGAGAAAAACAACAACTGGAAGGACGAACGTATAGCGGAAATCAACGCCATGGGTTATGTGTGTGACGATGACCACCCTTGTTTTGACGAGGTGCAAGCCATATACACTAGTAATGCTCAGTCATATGCAGAGTTTCGTGAAGCATTTGACGGCATGGTAGGCTATTGTGGCACGTAAGCATGTATGATAATATGGTAGGTAAGTTTAAACTAGAGACGTACTATGAGGGCCCTGAGGTGGAACCCATAGTGGAATACTTCTCTAGTCTCAAGGAGTGCTCGACTCTTGCGAGTAGTCGCTCTAAGGAAGGATTAACGGTAGTCATAGAACGAGTCTCCGAGACACAGAAAGACTCTTAGAGCGTCTCGCAGGACGCCAGAGCAGTGTTATGGGACTCCTATAGAGAAACCAAACGGGGTCATGCACCCCCCATAAAGATTTGTGAAGAGTTTTTGTGGTTATGACCTTTAGTAATAGTAGGTCTCAATCGGATGCTCAGGATAGGCAATTCCTATCGACTTGACCACAAAATTTTTTTCGGGCAAAAATATGAGTGAAATGGAAAAAAATAACGAACAACAGAAGTGGAATGTAATCCTAGACTCTCTACGTGAGAGTGGTGCTATGAATATGTTTGGTGCTCCTAGGTGGTTGAACGAACAGTTTGGCATTCCCATATTCCAAGCAAAAGAGATATTCATTGCATGGTCTATGTCTGTGAATATTAATAATAAACTAAACAAGGAGTAATATATGTACGATATATCAGAGAAAGGTGAGAAACAATATAAACGTGTGACCTATTTAATCTATGGTCTATACGTAGTGATACCATTGTTTATGCTTTTTGTGTCAAGAGGTGTAGT
>VMHT01025107.1_pt1 | contig 113470 bp, 110 predicted proteins | sample 4693611 | NCBI WGS metagenome assembly VMHT01 (sample SAMN12280063, study PRJNA550983) | marine metagenome | isolation source: seawater sampled from same location over 5 years 0.02-0.2 micron viral filtrate | place: USA: collected off the coast of southern California halfway between the port... ... | reverse complement strand
TGAGGTCTTTGCCTTCACGCAACTGCTTTAAAGCGGCATCCATGTCGAAATTGGTTTTGGTCATATGTCATCTCTTTTTTGCTTAGTTTAACGAAATGACACAGAATTCTGAACACTACCTTCGGTAACTACCTCGAAGACTTTAGATATCTCAATCCCAAAATCTTTCTCTAACTTAAAGTAACCTACATCAACTAGATCATCTTTACGCTCAGTTTTTGGATTGAAATGCGAAAAACTACCGCGTATACCTGTAAGATGTTTACTCTCACCGGGAATCAAAAAGTGACCGTTTTTTTGCTTATCAATCACATGCCCAGCCGTGAGCATGAAGTAATGAGATCTAAAAAATACTAAAACACCAGTACCTATTTGGTTAAGTTCCTCTGTTTTAAAATCTTCATGAAATATTGGTATTACAGAATCTAGCTGGTCTTTCATATTCATCCTCACGGAACTCAACATCTATGGCCGATCCCAATGCCGATTACTCGACGGCCCCTGATGGTATTCGTGAACTGTGTTCTAATAATTTGAACATTCTTTTAGAGCCATACTAGGCAGTGACAATGTCATTTCTTTGCCTTCTACCTGCGCAATATTACGCTTTAACAACCAAATCGCTTAGTCATCGCTTTGCCTCGAGTTTTTTGAAACGTGGGTAGGTTGAATCTTTGTTTTAATGTCTTCTCTTAGCTCCGCTAACGATAGCTCTATAACAGCTTCCCAGTTTCCAATGACCCCAGTCTGGTATCTTTTTTGAACTTCACTATCAAACTTCAGTCCTTCTGAAAAAATACCTGTAGGGGCACTTACAATAATGGACGTTTGGAAGTTTAATCCAATAGACCAAAACCCAGGACTGACCCAACCCCAGAACTTTTCGATATCAATATCAACAGGAATCGCTTGTTCGTACCCCTCGTCTTCAACGGACAATACGCGGTAATTACTCGCTCTAAAGCCTTCTGACAAACGGTTCTTCACTACCCCCTTCACCGTCTTACCCTCTGGCAACAATATATCGCCCCATGCCATGCCATGAGCATCCCGCTTTCTTGCTATTGCTCTAGACGTAATCTCAGCATCATGTATTTCGCTATTTTTAAGCGAAGGTATATCCGCTTGCCTTGGCTCTATTTGAAAGTCTCTGTTGTCGCTCACCCTTACAAACTTTATCGCCTTGCCTTCAACAGGGTTGACCGACGCGTTGTTCTTAATATCTAAAATATCTCTACTTGCAGCGCATCCTGTTGCTGCCATTATTAACAAAACAACAAGCATAACTTTTATGGTGCTTTGCATGATCTAATTCCTTATCTAATTCACTATGCATTGTGCCTTCACTAGGCCCTAGCCGGCCTAGAAGAACCAAATTTATATACTCTTAGCGTCATAATAAATCTTTGACACTGCTTGCTTAATTCGGAAGTACCGCGATCAATCGACTTGTGTAACTGGCTCCAATCACCTATTAAATATTCTTAGCAATCAAGTCCGCTTTCAAAAGCCCGCCTTTGGTAAACAGTTTGGCTGAGAATTTAGGGTTTCTGCGCGACTTATAAGCTTCCAGTATTTTCTTCAGGCCAGCGGCTTCCAACAGTGAAATGTTCACTTCGGTATCCATTTCAGCCGACTCAACAAAGTCATTAGAAAAACTTGGCGCGACAATGAGTACTTGTGCGACTCGCTTACCGGCACCTTCACAGCGTGTGACATAAGCTTTCACTTGGCGGGAGGTCGTTGAGTACTTCGCAAAGTCCCCTTTCTTCGAGGTTTTCGCTTCACCGATAATAATATCGTCTTCACTCAACGACAGCAGGATGTCAGCTTTGTCTTTGGCGGTATTGATGTCGCGTCGTAAGTCTTCGTCAACTGTTAAGCTAAGCTCTTCGAATATGGCTTTGGTGACCTCTTCAAACTTAATGCCGATGTCAGCTTCGGCTATCTCAATATTCTTCTGCTTCAGTGCTGCTAAATCGCGCCTTGCCAGGGCTTCGTAATTCTCTACAAGCTTATCTGTAGCATCGGCAAAGCTTTCAAGAATCACCTGCCGTGGGTCGCCTCTGCGCGTTATACCCATATCAGACTTCAGACTCTTTACCTGCTCGTTCGACAGCATAAACAGAATGTCGTACGGCGTTATCGCAAGAGCACGAAGCTTCTCAACGTCTATGTCCTGATTCGGCTCAAGTTCGAACTCGTCCTTTAACATTTTCGGCAATTGCGGGAGGTGCTGGCTTAGCGTTGAAAACAGCGACTTGTACCCTGTTGCCGATAAAATATTAAATTCATGCTCTGTAGAGGAGTTCAGCGCGCCAATAATTAGGTTGCACCTCTCTTCCAGCGTTGTGCCAAGCTTATCGAGCGCGAGCTGTAAGTCATCAATAAGTGTTTTCAAACGCTCTTTTTTCTCAGTCACGCCCGACTGTTCGCCGTGCATGTCATCACTAAGAATTTGACTGACCGATAAGCCCATTTTGAAAACGGTATCAATTTTATCGTCACGACTGACACCGCGAATACGCTTGTCATGGCTTTTCAGAATATTGGAGAGCTCGGCGTCAGAGAATGTCCGCAAAATTCGTAGCAGATGCTTGTCTGCAAGCTCTTTAGATTGAATTCGGTGCAACAGCGCAACTATTTCATCGGGCACATAGACGGTCTGATGCTTCTTAGATACGAAAACAATGCCTATTTCACGGAGCTGATTCAGACAGTCAGAAACGCCAGTTTTAGGGATGGGATCGATTAAATGCTCAATGGCAACACGGTTGTCGGCAGTAACATCCAGTTTATGCGCGAGCACATTCAGTATTCCGCGTTCTTCATCGGTAATTTTACCTTCGCGGTTCGAGCGCTCGTCATTATGCAGTGCTTCGTGCAAACAGGCGTAGTAAATGCCCAGGCGTTTCGGTTCGTCATAAACCTCTGTTTGTTCAGCTTCATCGAAAAGCGCTTTCAAGCTCTTCGCCTGAGCGTCAATTTGTTTCCACTCCTTTTCGTACAGCTGCTCTATCCAGGAAACACGCGCCACACAATTGCCGTCACGACTAAGAATATTCACCAAAAGCGCGGCCTGAGCCCCACTTAACGCAAGCTGCGACTTTACTTCTTTTTGAAAAAGCGGCTGAGCAAGCCTGAATAGTTGGGTAACTTCGCCACTGGGCGCATTTTTGATTTCACCGTCAATGTTCTTGAACTGCTTTGCCACTTGCTTGTTGTGCGAACTGGCTTCCGTGCATATGCGATCAAGAAAGTTAATGAATTTAGACTTCTCAATTTGGTTAACAGTAGACAGAACATTGGAGAGTTTCATTACGTACCGTTCCTTGGTTAGGCTAATTATTCACCAATTAAGTTACTCCTTTATAACGATATTGCAACCCAAGGTTATATTAAGAAACTATAAGATCAATAAAACCAACCAGTCCGAAACGACACGCCGACAACAACGAATAGAATGGAAATAGCCGTAACTGACACAATGTGCCAGGCCATGAGGTTTAGGTTCGCAGGTGAAAGGTTCGGAATGACTCGAAACCTTGCGCTAATAGCAAAACCAGCTGTTAGTGCCAGCAAACCCAGCTTTGCCATTATAGGGTAAGCAACGGGGTTACTGGTATTGAACCACTGACTGACATCTGGCAGTAGCCGGTACGCCAGCATTACCCCGGTAATGATCTGAACAATGAGTGCGGGCATGCCTATTTTTTCGTACGCGGACTCAAAGTTTAAAAGTAGCTGAGGAGAGCGCTCTCTCAAGACCCTGGGTAATATAGCGAAAGCCAAAACAATGTGTCCGCCTGTCCAGATGGTTGCCGCAAGAATGTGGAGTAGTAAAAGTGAGCCATACATTGGAAGCCGCCTTTCAGCCTAGGTATTCGTATAAATTATTCTGAGAACCGTACCATTCTATTGTCTCTTTGAGTCTAAAACCAATAGTTTCCAGCAGCTTATTTGATCTAACGTTGTCGGGAAGGGTGACAGCAACAACTTTGTCGAGTGAACAGGTTTTCATAACGGTTTTTAAGGTATTTTCCGCAGCCTTTCTCGCATAACCTTTGCCGCTGTATTCAGGCAAAAATGCGTAGCCTAAATCCGGGCTTTCCAATTCGTCTCGTTTCAATAAGCCACACATGCCAATTGGTGTGTGCGTTTCTTTTAGGCAAACCAAGTTTAGACCGAAGCCGTGCTTCTTATAGCTAACCATAGGGCCAGTTTTAAGATAGTTAGTTGCATCTTCTTGCGTACGAATGTTTTTATCGCTGATGTACCGTATAAACAAGTCATCGTTGAGTAAGCGGACAATAAAAGGAGCATCGCTTAACTCAAACTGCCGGACAACTAAACGTTCAGTTTCACAGACTACTTTCATGGAAGCCCTTTTATAGCAATGGTTATTGGTAACCCGAAAGCATTTCCCAGTTATTCTCATCAATACTGTGATTACACCACTTATCGATTGTGGACTGAACCAGAGCCCCCTTCGTACTCGCCTTAACCTGAACAGGAAATGACTTTAATGACTCGGAATGCACGGCTGTAACATCAAACCCAGGCACATTCCCAGAGTACGGAGAAACATAGTAACCTAACGTACCCAGTACTGCCGACACCAGATGTTCGCCGACCTGCCCTGTTAATTTATTTGATGTGCCTGATGCCATAATATTGTTTTTCTTGTTCTTAATGCCCGAGCACAGCACCGCAGGCGCGTGCTGATGCGTCTTGTTATATTTCATTCAGCTGATACTCGAAAGATTGAGCTATAATTACTTCCTCAAAGTTTTCGGGATTAGGCATCAGAAAGCGCGCAGCAAAATCAGCAGCCATACCAAAAGGTTTCTCAGTTACTTCTCTGACAAACTCCACTGAATTACTCTCTTGCTCGGTCAAATAATCGAACGCCCTTCGGTTGCACTCCTTTACCCAATCTGTTTTGCTGGCAACTTCTTTCGAACGCGGACGACACTTTAAAGCAACTTCAGATGCTTTATGCTCCACGATAAAATCAATTGCTTCAGAGCTACTGTGAACCACACTGTCAGCATCGGTCTCAGAGTTAACCGAAGAGCAACCAGTAAGTAACACAGCAGTGAATAACATTCCGTACTTCATCCAAGCTCCTTAAGAAATATAACAATTATATATGTTGCAGACGCATTTTGTAACGCCCAAAAACAGCACTCCTAACCGCCTTAAATGACTGATAAAAAGTACTATTTTTACTCTTAGGTCAAACTTACCCGAGAAAGCAGTTCGAGCATGCTCACTTTCCTTCAACCTAATGCGCAATATCATACTTTAATTTTTTGTTATATAGCTGAAGATAAAAGAGTTAGTTCCATAAAGCAATGCTAAACCGTGCAACATCACCGAAGAGTGTGCACAGGCAACTGAATCAACCAGCCAGTCATAAGCGGCGGAACCGTACCAAATAACCCAAATCTAACGTACAATACACAGCCTAAACACCAAACCGCACACGGTCACATGACTTTTTCTGATCTCAAACTATCGCCAGAAACCCTTACTGCCCTTTCACGCCAGGGGTATAGCGAACCTACCCCCATTCAGGCAGAAGCTATTCCGTTGGTGCTTGCAGGGAAAGATGTCATGGCCGCGGCGCAAACGGGTACGGGAAAGACAACGGCCTTTACGGCGCCTATTTTAGAGCTTCTGAAAGGTAACGAGCGCGCCAAGGCAAACACAGCGCGAGCGCTTATTTTAACGCCCACTCGCGAATTAGCGGCTCAGTTGGGTGAAAACGTTGCGAACTTAAGTGCGGGTCTGCCATTGAATTACGCGGTGGCGTTTGGTGGTGTGAAAATTAATCCGCAAATGATGAAGCTTCGCAAAGGCGTGGATATTCTGGTGGCGACACCAGGCCGCCTGCTGGACTTGTACAAACAGAACGCGGTTCGCTTTCCTAAGTTAGAGGTGCTGGTGCTGGATGAAGCCGACCGCATGCTCGACATGGGTTTTATTCACGACATTAAGAACATTATTAAGTTACTGCCGGCTAAGCGCCAAACGCTTCTGTTCTCGGCAACCTTCTCTAACGACATTCGTGCGCTGGCTAAAGGCTTGCTGAAAAGCCCGGTCGAAATTTCGGTGGCACCACCCAACGCCACTGCCGAACCTATTGAGCAAACAGTGTATGAAGTACAAAAAAGCCAAAAGCTGGGGCTGCTATTAAAACTACTGAAAAGTCTGGAGCAACCCAAAGTGCTTGTGTTTTCGCGCACCAAGCAAGGCGCTAACCGGTTAGTTAAACAGCTGGATAAAGCCGGCTTCTCGGCAACAGCTATTCACAGCGCTAAAAGCCAGGGTGCCCGCATTAAAGCATTGGCTGACTTTAAAAGTGGCAAGGTGCAGGTACTTGTCGCCACCGACATCGCCTCGCGCGGCATTGATATTGAAAAGCTGCCGTACGTGATTAATTACGACCTCCCACACGTCGCAGAAGACTACGTGCACCGTATTGGTCGCACCGGCAGAGCCGGCCAAACGGGTCATGCTATTTCTTTGGTTACAGACGAGGACGCGCCCTTTCTGCAGGCCATTGAAAAACTCATTGGCCAGCCAATTGAACAGCGCACCTTGGAAGACTCTGCTAAAGTTAAATCATAAACGGAGAGCCCGAAAATGAGTAACTTAGCCAAAGCGTTAGAAAGTGAATGCCAAATTGTCTCGGGGTGCAATGCGCTTAAGCGCGTCATTAGCCCTAAATCGCGTGACTTGGGCGGTTTTACGGTAAAGCGCATATTACCTTCGGTAGGCATGAAATCAGTCGGCCCCTGGGTGTTCTTTGATCATATGGGTCCTGCTGAGTTTGCCGCTGGTGACGGTATTAACGTGCGCCCTCATCCACACATTGGGCTGGCTACGGTTACTTATTTGTTTGAGGGTGAAATTCAGCATAAAGACTCGCTAGGCACGGATGTCGCGGTGCAACCGGGTGACATAAACTTAATGGTTGCTGGTCATGGCATTGTTCACTCAGAGAGACAACTCGAGAAAATTACAAAACACCCTCACAGCGCCCATGGTTTGCAATTATGGTTAGCACTGCCGCAAGCCCATGAACAATGTGAGCCCAGCTTTCATCATTACGATAGCGACAACCTGCCTACGGTGAAGTTTGATGGTGCGCGCGCAAAAGTACTTATTGGAGAGGCGTTTGGTGAACGTTCTCCGGTGAAAACATTTTCTGAAACCCTGTATGTTGAAGTGAATTTAAACGAGGACATAAGTTTCGAGCTTCCCAAGGTTGAAGAGCTTGCACTTTATGTCGTTGCAGGCAGCCTGAAAATAGAAAACTTTACTTTGGCAGACCACCACATGGCGATATTCAATGAAGAGCAGGGTATAAAGGTGACCGCACAGGCTAACACTCGCTTTGTGTTGGTAGGTGGGGCCTCGCTTGGTCCTCGCTTCATGGAGTGGAACTTTGTGGCAACCGATCAAGCATTGATTGATGCGGCCAAACAGCGCTGGCAACAGCAGGAGTTTCCTGACGTGCCAGGAGATGCTGAGGAGTTTACTCCACTGCCGGAGTCAAATTAAAAGTGATAATTACTAAATTTATTAGCTAAGAGCCACGCATCTCAGCAAAAGGTCAGCGGAACTTTCTTCGAATGTTTTCAACTAATAAGCCATACTCAATAACAATTTAAAATAATGAAAATCGCTTTCCTGATTTCAATTTTAGTAGTCTTAAGCACCTCTCCAGCCATAGCCGGCGAAAAATACCTGCGTGATGATGGCACAGAAATTCGATATTACTTAGATAACGCCGCTGCTGATAATCTGCTGGTGATTTTTCAGGGATCAGACTGTAACAGCGTTCGTCACATGACGTCAGTTACGACTATTTGGCAAACTCTAGCTCCTAATTCCGCTCTGTTGACGATTGAGAAGTATGGCATTGATGATAGCCTACCCTATGCCTCTGGAGAGCGAGATGACTGCCCTACCAAATACCTTCAACACGACACAATGACGCAGCGAATTAATGACGGGGTTCAACTCATCGACGCTTTTAAGAACTCCTATGACAAAGTCATAGTCGCGGGAGGCAGCGAAGGCGGCTCCATTGCGCTGGCGGTAGCCAAACGAGTTTCGGGCTTGCACTCCGTACTAGCGTTAAACTCGGGTTCCTCCAGCTTTCAGCATGATATCGAGTTCAGCATTAAACAGACTGTACCAGAAGACCAACGTAATGAAGCTTTAAACGGATTTCGACAATTTGTGGCGCGAATTAAACAAAGTCAGGAGCCTTTTCCAGCCAACGTCAGCGGACACGGTTACGCATACTGGAAAGATGCCTTAGAGCGAGACTTACTCAAGCCTCTAACAAGCATTGATGCACCTGTAGTAGTTATACAGTCACAGGAAGATAAAAGTGTCGACCCTGAGCAAACGCGGCGGGAAATAAACAGAATTATTTCCGATGGCGCTAAACATATAACACTAAAGATGCTGCCGGGACTTGATCACGGTTTTCAAGATTCAAATGGTCAATCCCAACTAAAAAATGTTGTTGAGGGTGTATCTAATATCATCAATACTAAATGATAGAGAAACCTAAAAAGACAGGTACGTCATGCCAGATAATTTAAAACTCTACGAAGCCATTATGCTACTCGCATTGTGCGAGGAAAAGGGCACCATGAACGGCATGTACGTGGAGTATGCCACCGCCGGAGCTATAGCCGCTGAACTTTTAATGCTCGGCCGAATTAAGGCTGATGAAAATAATAAAAACAAAGTTGCAGTGCTCGATGACAGCCCTACTAGCGATGCGTTGTTAGATGAAGCTTTAACGATGATCGCTGAAGCCAAACGTCCGCGTAAACTCAAGGACTGGGTGCAAAAACTCGGCGGCATTAAGAACCTGAAACATAAAGTTGCACAAGCATTAGCTGATGACGGCATTGTGTCTCATGAAAAAGAGAAAGTGTTGTGGCTGTTCGAACGCCAGGTTTACCCCGAAGTAAACCCGCAACCAGAACAGGAATTGCGTCAGGCCATGCGTGATGCGGTACTCAGTGATAGCGAAGATATTGAGCCTCGCATCGCTATTGCCGTCGCATTAGCCAATAGTGCCAAGCTACTGCCACAGGTGTTCAGTAAGCAAGAGCTGAAAGACCGCAAACAACGCATTAAGCAGCTGGAAAATGGTGAACTTGTGTCTAAAGCCGCCAAGGAAGCCGTCCAGGCCATTGAAGCGGCGGTTATGGTTGCTGTGATTATGCCTGCCATAACAGCAGCTTCAGCGCCAACTTCCGGGAACTGTTAACCGATAAAAGGAACTTACATGATACTTCTTAAGAAACTCAAACGATGGCAGGCTGGCTTAATTGCTATATTTATAAGCTTTGCCATTGCCTTCACTACTTACACAGCTCAAACCCGTGTCACCGAGACTGTACCTGACGCACAAGGTGGCATTGTCATAGTTTACTCGCTCATCATTAACGTTGTGCTCTGGTTATTTTTATCGATTGCGATTTTTCATTTTATGCGAGCACTCGCGCAAGGGCATCGGTTTAAATCCGTTATCACCGCCGCATTGATTTTTTTATTTGTCGGCTATGCAACTAACACCACTTATACCGCCATGCAATTAAATAGTGCTTTAATCGCTGCGGCTGATCCAACAACTTCTTCGCACAGGTTAACCGAGCTTGCAAAAGCCGATATAGACTATGGCTACGAACTGGACAATAGAGTGGCGGGTAATCCATCAACGCCTGTTGATACGCTGGTGTCCTTATACAACAAAGAAGGCCAGATCGGCACCGACTTAACTCTGGCAGCTAACCCCAACACGCCTAATGAGATACTAATCGCATTGTCTAAACGCACCAACGAACGCTGGGGAGATGCTATCGTCAATGCTTTAAAACGTAACCCCAAAGTCAGATCAGGCGAACTAACTTTTGACTCTTCTATGACATTGCAGGCTAATTAAGCCTGCAGTAGGTTTCCTATTTCAAATCCATATACATGCAAAATGCTATTTGAAAAAAAACAGTAAGCTTCTACTGTTAGTAGTTAGCCGAATATATTCTTCGCATTAGTGGAGGGGCTGACTATGAATAACAATTTCACCTGGAATGCAGACACACTGTTCGTCTTTAGCCTTAACGAGAACCAGCGAGTTTCTTATTGCCCGAATAATATTCAGGGCTTAATGCAAAAGGAAAAAGACGATCTACTACAGCAGCCACTTGATGCGCTTGTTGATAATGATGCCTTACCCAACAAAGTCATTAAAGAAGTCAATACGTCACTTAAGCGTGAAATGCCGTGGAGAGGCATTGTGCCTTTTGTTGTGCCAAATCGCGGAACCGTTTGGTTTGATGTGATTGTACGCGGCATATTTCGTCGCGGGAAAATTACGGGTAGCCAGTGGCTCATGCATCAGGCCGACAGTCACTACGAACAAGCAGCTAAGCGAGTCTATAAGCGTCAAGGCGGTTGGTTTAATTGGTTAACCAAGCCCTTTAATCATTGGCGTAATAAGCGCAAATGGGCTAAAGAGTTGGCTAACGCCGATGGTTCAACCGCAAAAACTCAACACCGCATATTTGGAGACGGTTCACCCATGGGAAAAGCCATGTATGAGCTTGCACTACGCGAATCATCATTGCTGGCGCTTACCACCCGCTTGGGGGAAGGTAACGACGTGTTAGCGGAAGCCGTTAATTCAACATCTGAAAACGCGTCAAAAACTGCCGACGCCACCGAACAGACGGTTGAGGATATTGAGCAAATTGCTGCTTCTATGGAAGAAATGGGACAGACCGTTGATGAAATTGCCCGCAACGCAAATGACTCTTCAAGTGCGTGCAATGATGTTAGCGACCAAACAAAAAGTGCAGCCGACTTTATCGCGGACAGTAGCAAGAAAATTACTCAGTTGGTGAATGTCGTTAACGAGAGTGCTAAGCAAACTGAACAACTCTCTCGTAATGCCGATTCAGTAAAAGAGGTCAGTGAGAAGATTGATGCTATCGCTGAGCAAACGAACCTGTTGGCATTAAATGCTGCTATTGAAAGTGCCAGAGCCGGTGAACATGGTCGTGGATTTTCCGTTGTCGCCGATGAAGTGCGCGCCCTTTCTCAGAAGACACAGCAAGCTGTCGATCAAATTGAAGAGACGGTCAACCGTATGACGCAATCAATGACCACTTGGCGTAATAAAATGTACGAACAACGAGATTTGGCTGAGGAATGCGGAGAACTAGGCCGAAAATCTGAGCAACAGGTCTACGAAGTGACGGAAGCCGTAACGGGAATCAATGATCGAATGACGCAAATTGCCGTTGCCGCTGAAGAACATACCAGTGCGGTTTCCGAAGTGAAAGACAGCATGATGTCCATTAACGACAACGTGCGCAGTGCAAATAGACTCACCCGTGATACAGAAGGTGAAGTTAAAGCGATTAAAACCCGCTTGCGCGAGTTTCGTTCGCTGGTTGAAGCCTTTGAAGAAGACTAGCTTTTCAGCTCTCCAGAGGACGATTCTATGTGCGCTCGCACGAACCACTGGAACTGCTCGAGCTCTGCTAACTGCCCGGTTAACATGTCTTCTGATACCGGGTCGAGCTCAGCCAGTGCTTCCATCGCTTCCCGGTGGTCACCGTTGACGCCGTTGTAGACTTTGTCCAGAGCTACTAAATGCTCTGTCACTAACCCTTTACCTAAAGAGTAGTCTTCCCATCTGCGGCGGTCGGCAATCGCTTTAGGCGTACCGACAGGAACGCCACCTAACGTCGCAATTCGCTCTGCAATGGTATCGGTCATTTCACGTACAGCGTCGACCTGAGGGTCTAACATTTCATGCACACCAATAAAATTTGGTCCAACAACGTTCCAGTGCACATGTTTTAGTGTCAATTGCAGGTCAAGCAATGCGACTAGGTGATCATCAAATACCCAGGAAGATCGCTTTGTGGCAGCGCAAGGAAGAAGAGTTCGCTATCACGGAGTGTCGAAGGCCAAGGATGGCCTTCGTCAAGCCCACAAGGATGTGCTCGTAGCGTCTCCGTGATAGCGAACTCTTTTTCCTTAGAAAGCAGCCACAAAAAACCCGGCGCGAAGGCCGGGTTTTGTTTAAGCGTTGGCGGGATATTACCAGCCAGTTTTCTCTGCAACAGCTTTGCCGATGTCGGCCAGGCTTCGTACAGTTTTAACGCCTGCTGCTTCAAGTGCAGCGAATTTCTCGTCAGCAGTACCTTTACCGCCGGCAATGATGGCACCAGCGTGGCCCATACGTTTGCCCGGAGGCGCAGTAACACCAGCAATGTAAGAAACAACTGGCTTAGTTACATTGTTTTTAATGTACTCTGCCGCTTCTTCTTCTGCTGTACCACCGATTTCACCGATCATTACGATAGCTTCGGTTTCTGGATCTTTTTCGAACAGTTCCAGAATATCGATGAAGTTAGAGCCCGGGATAGGGTCACCACCGATACCAACACAGCTAGACTGACCAAAGCCTGCATCAGTAGTCTGCTTAACCGCTTCGTACGTCAATGTACCTGAACGTGACACGATACCCACTTTACCTTTCTTGTGGATGTGGCCAGGCATGATACCGATTTTGCACTCGTCCGGAGTGATAACACCCGGGCAGTTTGGACCGATCATGCGCACGCCTTTGTGCGTCAGGTATTCTTTAACGTAAAGCATATCCAGCGTAGGGATACCTTCAGTAATACAAACAATCAGTTCGATACCAGCGTCTGCTGCTTCGATGATTGAATCTTTACAGAAAGGAGCCGGTACGTAGATAACTGATGCAGTTGCGCCAGTTGCTTCTACCGCTTCTTTTACGGTGTTGAATACAGGCAGGCCTAAGTGCTCTTGACCACCTTTACCAGGTGTTACACCGCCAACCATTTGCGTACCATAAGCAATTGCTTGCTCAGAGTGGAAAGTACCCTGACCGCCAGTGAAACCCTGACAGATTACTTTGGTGTTTTTATCGATCAAAATGCTCATTATTGACCTCCTGCCGCAGCAACCACTTTATCGGCAGCATCAGACAAGCTTTCTGCAGCGATAATGTTCAGGCCACTTTCGTTCAATTTCTGTGTACCCAGTTCAGCGTTGTTACCTTCAAGGCGAACAACCACTGGTACTTTAACGCCGACTTCTTCAACCGCGCCAATGATACCTTCTGCGATCATGTCGCAACGAACGATACCACCGAAGATGTTAACCAATACGGCTTTAACAGAGCTGTCAGACAAGATGATTTTGAACGCTTCAGAAACACGCTCTTTTGTCGCGCCGCCACCAACATCAAGGAAGTTAGCTGGCTCGCCGCCGCTCAGTTTAACGATGTCCATAGTACCCATCGCCAAGCCTGCGCCGTTAACCATACAACCGATGTTGCCGTCTAACGCTACGTAGTTCAGTTCCCACTTAGCTGCTTCAGCTTCACGAGCGTCGTCTTGTGACGGATCGTGCATTTCCTGAATTTTAGGCTGACGATACAGAGCGTTGCCGTCGATGCCGACTTTCGCATCCAGACAGTGTACGTTGCCTTCGTCAGTGATAACTAATGGGTTAATTTCTAACAGTGCTAAGTCGTACTGTTCGAACATTTTCGCCAAGCCTAAGAAAACCTTAGTGAATTGCTTTACCTGATCTGGAGTCAGACCCAGTTTAAAGCCTAATTCACGACCCTGATATGGCTGCGCACCAACTGTTGGATCAATTTCAGCTTTCAAGATTTTTTCAGGTGTTTCTTCTGCGACGGTTTCAATCTCTACGCCACCTTCGGTTGACGCCATGAACACGATTTTGCGTGAAGCACGGTCAACAACAGCACCTAAATAAAGTTCGTCGGCAATGTCAGTGCAGCTTTCAACTAAAATCTTAGCAACCGGCTGACCTTTCTCGTCGGTTTGGAAAGTAACTAAGTTTTTACCTAACCACTGCTCTGCGAATGCACGAACGTCTTCTAAACTTTTCACTAATTTCACGCCACCCGCTTTACCGCGGCCACCAGCGTGAACCTGACATTTGACAACCCAAATGTCACCACCAATACGTTTTGCCGCTTCTACCGCTTCATCAGCAGTGTCGCAGGCATAACCTTCAGATACTGGCAAACCAAACTCTTTAAAGAGTTGCTTACCCTGATACTCATGCAAATTCATGATGCTCTTCCGATTCGTTGAAACAACTAAAGCAGCGATAGGCTGCTTACCCGAATACCGCGCCGAATTTTAACGTGATCGGCGCATAATTAACAGCCGCAAGCTAAATTAGCGTTGCGGCTGGTTCTCAGCGTCTTTAGATATCCAGGATAAGACGTTGAGGATCTTCTAACAGCTCTTTCACGGTGACCAGGAAGCCAACCGATTCTTTACCATCGATAATACGGTGGTCATAAGAAAGAGCTAAGTACATCATTGGCAAGATTTCAATCTTACCGTCGACAACCATTGGGCGCTCCTGGATTTTATGCATACCCAGAATGGCGCTTTGAGGTGGATTTAGAATTGGTGTAGATAACAGAGAACCAAACACGCCACCATTGGTGACAGTGAAGTTACCGCCTTGCATTTCATCAAGTGTTAACTTGCCGTCACGACCTTTAATAGCCAGCTCGCGAATGCCTTTTTCCATGTCAGCAATTGACATTTTGTCGGTGTCGCGCAGTACCGGTGTTACCAGACCACGTGGTGTCGATACGGCAATGCTGACGTCAAAGTAGTTGTGGTAAACAATATCGTCACCGTCGATAGACGCATTCACGTCTGGGAAACGTTTCAGCGCTTCGGTTACTGCTTTAATATAAAAGCCCATGAAACCTAAACGCGTGCCATGGGTTTCTTCAAAGACGTCTTTATATTTCTTACGCAGGTCCATAATTGGCTTCATGTTGATTTCGTTGAACGTGGTCAACATAGCCGTATCATTTTTCGCTTGTAGCAAGCGCTCTGCGATACGTTTACGCAAACGTGTCATAGGTACACGTTTCTGGTCGCGGTCACCTGAAACTCCAGGCTGCGCAGATTGCTGCTTGCTGCTGTCCGAAGACTTAGACGATGAGCCTGCTTTAACGTGTTTTTCAACGTCTTCTTTGGTGACTCGTCCGCCTTTGCCCGTGCCTTTAACATCACTTGGCTTAAGTCCGTGTTCACCTAATAAACGACGTACCGCAGGACCAGCCACTTCGCTGTCACCGCCATCGTCTTTGCTTTCAGCAGCAGACTCTGACTTGCTGTCGTCTGATTTGCTTGCGCTACCGCCTGAAGAAGCACCCGCTTCCACAATACCGATAACGTCGTCGGCACCAACTGTTGCGCCTTCGTCGTGTTCAATTTTAACCAACACACCGTCAGCAGGAGCAACGACTTCCAGAACCACTTTGTCGGTTTCAATGTCGACTAAGTTCTGGTCGCGCTTAACTTCGTCGCCTTCTTTAACGTGCCAGGCTGAAATGGTTGCGTCAGACACTGACTCTGGTAATTGAGGAACGGTAACGTTCATCTTTTCGCCTGAGCCTTTTTTCTCAGAAGAGCCAGAGTCTTTTTTGTCGTCTTTCTTGTCGGCTTTTTTGTCGCTGTCGTCTGACTTTTCTTCTTTCTTAGAGTCAGAGCTTGCTGCGCCGTCACCTTCTTCGATTTTACCAATCACTTCGTCGGCAGTAACGGTAGTGCCTTCTTCAGCTGTAATTTCGCCTAAAACACCGTCAGCTTCTGCGACAACTTCAAGCACTACCTTATCGGTTTCGATGTCCACCAAATTTTGGTCGCGCGATACTTTATCGCCAGGTTTTACGTGCCATGTTGCGATGGTAGCATCTGCAACAGATTCGGGTAATTGAGGAACTTTAATATCAATCGCCATGGTTCATCTTCACCTATTTAATGGTTAGCGCTTCGTCAACGAGTTTTTGTTGCTGTTTATTGTGCTCTGATAAATAACCGACCGCAGGAGCCGCTGATGCGTCCCGACCACGATAAGTTAATTGAGCACCGGAAGGTATCGCAGCCCAGAAATGATGCTGGCTGTTATACCAGGCACCTTGGTTCTGCGGCTCTTCCTGACACCAGACAAAGTCCTTGACGTGTTGATAATCTTTCATGATATCGGCTACTTCTTCCGCAGGGAACGGATACAACTGCTCGATACGAATAATAGCCACATCGTCTTGTTCACGGTCGCGGCGTTCTTTCAGTAAGTCGTAATAAACCTTACCGGAACATAGCACCACGCGTTTCACTTTTTTCGGATCCAAAGAGTCGATTTCGCCAATCGCATTTTGGAAGCCGGTATTTTCGAGCTCGCTCATCTCTGAAATTGCCAAAGGGTGACGCAGCAATGATTTAGGCGTCATGACAATTAACGGACGGCGAACCGGACGTAATTGCTGACGACGAATCATATGGAATACTTGTGCCGGGGTAGTAGGCACACACACTGACCAGTTGTGGTCAGCTGAAAGCTGTAAGAAGCGCTCCAGACGTGCTGAAGAGTGCTCTGGCCCCTGCCCTTCGTAACCGTGCGGTAATAACAGAGTCAGTCCACATAAACGGCCCCACTTCTGTTCACCAGAACTAAGGAACTGGTCAATAACCACCTGAGCGCCGTTAGCAAAGTCACCGAATTGGGCTTCCCACATAATCAGTGATTTAGGTTCTGCCGTTGCGTAACCGTACTCAAAGGCAACTACTGCCGCTTCTGACAATACTGAGTCATAAATTTCGATTTGGCCCTGATCTTGTCTGATATTGTTCAGAGGCATGTAGACGCTAGCGTCGTCCTGGTTATGCAATACTGCATGACGGTGGAAGAACGTACCGCGGCCTGAATCCTGACCGGTTAAACGAATATGGACGTCTTGATCGACTAAAGTTGCGTAAGCCAGGCTTTCTGCAAAGCCCCAGTCCAAGGCTTTGTCACCTTTCGCCATTTTCTGGCGCTCTTGGTAGACCTTAGCAACACGCGAGTTCAGCTTATGTTCTTCCGGATACGAAGAGATTTTATCCGCCAGCTCTTTTAACTTCTTCGCTGATACTTTGTAGTCGTACTCAACGTCCCAGTCATTACCAATGTACGGTGACCAGTCAACTGAATGCTGACGCATTGGACGGTGTTCTTCGACAACCACTTCACCCTTATCCAATGCATCGCGATAATCTTGTATCCACTGCTTAGCGTCGTCTTCACTGACAGCGCCTGACTCGTTTAAGCGTTTTGTATACAGCTCGCGCGCCACTGGATGTTTCTTAACTTTTGCGTACATCAACGGCTGCGTCGCACTTGGCTCGTCCGCTTCGTTATGGCCGTGACGGCGATAACAAACTAGGTCGATAACTACGTCACGCTTAAAGGTATTACGATAATCGAGCGCTAATTGCGTAACGAAAACAACCGCTTCCGGGTCGTCTGCATTTACGTGGAAAATTGGCGCCTGCACCATTTTCGCAATATCAGTACAGTACTGAGTTGAACGCGCATCTTCTTGCTTCGACGTGGTGAAGCCGACTTGGTTGTTCACAACAATACGTACTGAACCGCCAACCTGATACGCTCGGGTCTGCGACATGTTAAACGTTTCTTGTACTACGCCCTGACCGGCAATAGCCGAGTCGCCGTGGATAGTAATTGGAAGAACTTTCTCACCAACCTTGTCACCCAAGCGATCCATGCGAGCACGTACCGAGCCCATAACAACTGGGTTTACAATTTCTAAGTGAGACGGGTTAAAGGCTAATGCTAAGTGCACATCGCCGCCCGGCGTAGCGAAGTCTGACGAAAAGCCCATGTGATACTTAACGTCACCAGAGCCCTTGCTTTCGCCGTGCTTACCCGCAAACTCGTCAAATAGGTCTTGTGGTTTCTTACCTAAGACGTTCACTAAAACGTTCAAACGTCCGCGGTGAGCCATACCAATAACCACCTCTTTTGCGCCTTGCTCGCCAGAGCGAGAAATTAACGCTTTAAGAAGTGGTACCAGGCTGTCGCCGCCTTCTAATGAAAAACGCTTAGCGCCCGGGAATTTTGAGCCTAAGTATTTTTCCAGACCGTCAGCAGAAATCAGCTCACGCAGAATTTTGGTTTGTTGCTCTTTGTCGAACTTCGCTTTACCTAAAGAGCCCTCTAAACGCTGCTGAATCCAACGTTTCTCTTCAGTAGAAACGATGTGCATGTACTCGGCACCAATAGAACCGCAGTAAATGTTTTCCAGCGCTTGGTGAATCTCTTTTAACTTCATGGTTTCGCTGCCTACGGCTAGCGAACCCACGTTGAACTCGCGATCTAAGTCGTCTTTGGAAAGCTCATGAAAGTCGAGAGAAAGGTCAGGAACCGTGTCTTGTTTCCACAATCCAAGCGGATCTAAGTTAGCGTGTTGGTGGCCACGAAAACGGTAGGCGTTAATCAGCTGTAAGACTTTAACCTGCTTTTGGTCGCTGGCTGAACTGCCGCCACCAGACTGTTTGAGTTTGTTCTTCGCCGCTTCGCGAAACTGTTCGCGAACATCGCTCATTTTGGTATCTGTTACCTGACCATCGCTTGGCAGAGCATCGAAGACCTTACGCCATTCATCGCTGACAGCGGTCGGATCATCCAGATACGCCTCAAACATTTGCTCAATGTAGGCAACGTTCCCACCGGCTAGATGCGAAGTTTCTAGCCATTCACGCATTACACCGTCTTGCATTGCGTTTCCTTCACCTAAATATGTAAACCGATTTTATAAAAAAATAGCCATCCTTTGTGGGATGGCTATCCACAACATAAACCGTTCAAATTGACGCGCCGTTGGTTTTTAAACCGCGCGATTCAACAGCATCGATTTAATGTGGCCAATAGCCTTAGTTGGGTTCAACCCTTTTGGACAAACATTGACGCAGTTCATAATGCCGTGGCAACGGAACACACTGAATGCATCGTCTAAATCATCCAAACGCTCGTCGGTTGCTGTGTCACGGCTATCGATTAAGAAACGATACGCGTGCAACAGGCCAGCAGGACCAATGAACTTGTCAGGGTTCCACCAGAACGACGGGCATGATGTTGAACAACATGCACATAAAATACATTCATACAGTCCATCAAGCTTAGCACGCTCTTCAGGAGACTGCAGACGCTCACGCGCCGGCGGCGTTTTTTCGTCGTTAATCAGGTACGGCTTAATCTTTTCATACTGCTGATAGAACTGGCTCATATCAACAATAAGGTCACGAATAACCGGTAAGCCTGGCAATGGACGAATGACAATTTTGCTGCCTTTCAATGCTGATGTTGGCGTAATGCACGCCAACCCATTTTTACCATTGATATTGAGGCCGTCAGAGCCACAAACGCCTTCACGGCATGAACGCCGGAACGCCAACGACGGATCTTGCTCTTTCAATTTGATAAGCAAGTCCAGCACCATCATGTCTTGGTTTTCTTCCACCTCTAGGGTGTAGTCCTTCATGTAAGGTGCGTCATCAACATCCGGGTTGTAACGATAAATCGAAATATTCAATGTTTTCATCGCTGTAACCCCTTAATTAGTACGTACGAGCTTTCGGAGGGAAAGCTTCGCGCAGTTTCGGTGCCATATTAACCTGACGAGTAACCATGTCTTCAGATTCTGGACGGTAAACAGAGTGAACCAACCATTTTTCGTCGTCACGGTCAGGATAGTCAGCACGGCTGTGCGCGCCACGGCTTTCAGTACGGAAGTTTGCTGCAACCGCAGTTGAGTATGCCGTTTCCATTAAGTTATCAAGTTCCATACACTCAACACGCTGAGTATTGAACTCTTTCGAGGTGTCGTCTAAACGTGCATGCTTCAAGCGCTCACGAATTTCTTTCAATTCTTTCAGACCTTCTGCCATTGCGTCGCCTTCACGGAATACCGAGAAGTTCATCTGCATGCAGTTTTGCAGGTCTTTCTTAATTTGCGCTGGATCTTCACCTTTCTGTGTGTTTTCCCAACGGTTGTAGCGAGCCATTGCCGCTTCAACATCAGATGCTGAAGATTCACGCGCTTCACTGTTAGCCGCTAAGGTTTCACCTAAGTGCATACCGGTCGCACGACCAAATACGACAAGGTCAAGCAGTGAGTTACCGCCCAAGCGGTTTGCACCGTGAACAGATACACAGGCAATTTCGCCACAAGCAAACAGACCTGGTACTGGTTTACTTTCACCTTTGTCATCAACAGTCAGAGCCTGACCGTTAACGTCGGTTGGGATACCACCCATCATGTAGTGACAGGTTGGAATAACCGGAATAGGTTCTTTAACCGGGTCAACGTGAGCAAAGGTACGAGACAAGTCACAAACGCCTGGCAAACGGCTTTCCAGCGTTTCTTTGCCTAAGTGGTCCAGTTTCAACTTAAGGTGTGTACCCCAAGGACCTTCACAACCACGGCCTTCACGAATTTCGGTCATCATTGAGCGGGCAACAACGTCACGCGACGCTAAGTCTTTTGCGTTTGGTGCATAACGCTCCATGAAACGTTCGCCGTCTTTGTTTAACAGGTAACCACCTTCACCACGGCAACCTTCAGTTACCAAGCAACCTGAACCGGCAATACCGGTTGGGTGGAACTGCCACATTTCCATGTCTTGTACAGGAACACCGGCACGTAACGCCATGCCAACACCGTCACCGGTATTGATGTGTGCGTTCGTGGTTGAAGCGTAGATACGACCAGCACCACCAGTTGCTAAGACAACCGCTTTGGCTTTCACGTAATAAACTTCGCCGGTTTCCATGTTCAGAGTTGTTACACCCGTGATAGCACCGTCTTGGTTCTTCACGAGATCAAGTGCATACCACTCAGAGAACACGGTAGTTTTGTTCTTAACGTTTTGCTGATACAGCAAATGCAGAAGCGCGTGACCAGTACGGTCAGCAGCTGCTGCGGTACGAGCGGCTTGCTCGCCACCGAACTCTTTTGACTGACCACCAAATGGACGCTGGTAAACTTTACCGTTCTCAAAACGTGAGAAAGGCAAGCCCATGTTTTCCAGTTCCAGAATAGCTTCCGGACCTGCTTTACACATGTATTCGATAGCGTCCTGGTCACCAATGTAATCCGACCCTTTTACGGTGTCGAACATGTGCCATTGCCAGTCATCTTCGTGTGCATTACCTAAAGCAACGGTAATACCACCTTGTGCAGAAACCGTGTGAGAGCGCGTTGGAAACACTTTCGACATCAACGCACAGCTCATTCCCTCTTGGGAAATTTGCAGCGCTGCTCGCATGCCGGCACCGCCAGCACCAATCACCACTGCATCAAATTCTAAAGTTTTAACGTTCACTTAAACACCCCACAGTACGAATAAGCCAGTGAGCCAAACAGCGATGAGACCAACGCTGAAAACCAGCTGAATGAAAGCACGTAAGCCAGCGGCTTTAACGTAGTCAGTCAGTACCTGCCAAATGCCAATCCAACCGTGGATAAGAACGGCTGTCAGAACCAGCATAGTGGCCACTTTCATCCAGATGTTAGCAAATAACCCACTCCAAACTTCATAGGTGACATCTGGCGTAGAAATGAAAAAGCCCGCCATGAATAATGCGTATAAACAAATAACGATAGCGCTGGCACGAAGAAGGATAAAGTCGTGCGAACCGCTGCGTCCGAAAGTAGCTGCTGCTGTTACCATAGCCAAACTCCTACTAGCACGGAAAGAAGAATAGAAAGCACAATTGAAATAACCGCGCTGGTTCTTCCCGAATCGAGCTCTTCCCAGTAGCCCATGTCCATGACTAAGTGACGCAGGCCAATAATTAAGTGAAATCCTAGCGCTGTCAAAATACCCCAGCCAATAAATTTAGCGATAAAGCTGGTCATCAGGTTTTCGATTTGAGCAAAGCCTTCTGGTCCACTAAGGGAAACAGCAAAAGCCCAAATAAGGAAAGCAAGAGACACCAGCATTACGACACCTGAGATACGGTGCAAAATAGATGCTTTGGCAGCGGCAGGAAATTTAATAGTTGATAAGTCTAAATTAACAGGTCTTTCTTTTTTCACGATAGATTGCCTTTTAATAAAGCACAAAAGAAATGTCTTTCACGTGTGTGTAACAAGATATTTGTCACAAATACGGTGAAAGAGTATATCGACCCAAGCCACATTTTACAACGACAAAACAACGATTCGATAAGTGAACTGTTTAGTCATGCGACTAAAGTCTAACTTAACTCAAAAATGAGTAATCTTTTCTTCATCTTCACTACGTATACTTTGCTAGAATTAGTTCACGTTCTGCGAATTAAATTGACATTTACGGGCATGATCGAGTTAAATTAGCCCACTTTTTCAAAGTAAACAGTGAGGAGATTTCCTTATGGCTGATCGTAAAGCCACTTTACAGATTGACGGCCAATCCATTGAACTGCCAGTACTTTCACCGGCGGCAGGTAAGGATGTAGTTGACGTCCGAACACTGGGAAAACATGGTTACTTCACTTTTGACCCAGGGTTCCTGGCTACGGGCTCTTGCGAGTCGGCTATCACCTACATCGATGGCGAAAACGGTGTGCTTTTACACCGCGGTTACCCTATCGGTGAGCTTGCAACAAAAGCAGACTATTTAGAAGTTTGCTATATGTTGTTGCACGGCGAAGCGCCAACTGAAGAACAGTACCAAGATTTCAAGAGCACTATTACTAAACATACAATGGTGCATCAGGGAATCCACAACTTCTTTAACGGATTCCGCCGCGACGCACACCCAATGGCAATGCTATGTGCTGTCACGGGTGCTTTGTCTTCGTTCTACCACGATGACTTAGACATTCATGATGAAAACCAGCGTCTGCGCAGTGCGTATCGCTTAATTGCTAAAATCCCAACGATTGCAGCAATGGCTTACAAATTCAGCATCGGCCAACCGTTCGTCTACCCACGTAACGACTTAGGCTACGCAGAAAACTTCTTAAACATGATGTTCTCTGTACCTGCTGAAGACTACGAAATTAGCCCGGCGGTTGCTCGTGCTATGGATCGTATCTTCACGTTGCACGCAGACCACGAACAAAACGCATCAACCTCTACTGTGCGTTTAGCAGGCTCTTCAGGTGCAAACCCATATGCGTGTATCGCAGCGGGTGTTGCGTCATTGTGGGGGCCGGCTCACGGTGGTGCTAACGAAGCGTGCTTGCGTATGCTGGCTGAAATTGGCTCTGTTGAGAACATTCCTAAGTACATCGAAAAAGCAAAAGACAAAAATGACCCATTCCGTCTGATGGGCTTTGGTCACCGTGTTTACAAAAACATGGATCCACGCGCAACTGTTATGCGTGAGTCTTGCCACGAAGTACTGAAAGAGCTTAACCGTGATGATCCTTTACTGGACGTTGCAATGGAGCTGGAGCGCATTGCGCTTGAAGACGACTATTTCGTTGAGAAGAAACTCTTCCCGAACGTCGACTTCTACTCAGGTATCGTACTGAAAGCTATCGGTATTCCAACGAATATGTTTACCGTTATCTTTGCACTGTCACGTACCGTTGGCTGGGTGTCTCACTGGCACGAAATGATGGGCGAAGCGAACCAGAAAATTGGTCGTCCTCGTCAGTTGTACACTGGCTACACACAGCGTGAATTTAGCCCAATCAAAAAGTAAGGCTAACTACCGTTTACAAAGGCGCTCGATGAGCGCCTTTTTTATTGCTCGAAATTCAATAATTTTCCCGAAGATACCGACAATTAGTTCGTGTACGTTGCTTTTTATTCCTTAGAAAACGTGCAACTGCCCTTCAATTTATTTATACTACGTCGCATTTCGCTGGCCACCCATAGCGACAAGGCCGATTTCATTTTCAGTGAGTGTCTGTCACTTACTGCAGATAATTACAGAGAGGCTTATGCAGCAAGTAGTTAACGTACAACAACCCATCATTAAACCTCGTCGATTCAAGGTCTATCAGCACCGACAGCTTGATAAAATAGAAGCATTGAACAAAGTGCCTGCTGATATGCGTTTTGAAATGAAAGTCGTTGCCAACGTACTGCCATTTCGGGTCAATGAATACGTGTTTAACGAGCTTATTGATTGGGAGAATGTACCCAACGATCCGCTGTTTCAGCTAACTTTCCCACAAAAAGACATGCTTGAGCCGTCTGCGTTTCAGCGCATGGCTGACTTAATGTCGGGTAAACACACAACGAATGAAGTGTTTGACCTGGCAACACAGTTACGTGAGGAAATGAACCCGCACCCGGCCGGACAAATGCAGATGAACGTGCCTCATGTGGATGGCGAGCCATTACCGGGCATGCAGCACAAATACCGTGAAACGGTTCTGTTTTTCCCTGCGCAGGGGCAATACTGCCATTCTTACTGTACTTTCTGCTTCCGTTGGGCACAGTTTGTGGGCAAGGCAACACGGTTTAACTCTAACGACGCCGATCAGCTGCATCGCTACTTGGCACAGCACAAAGAAGTGACAGACTTACTGGTAACTGGCGGCGACCCGATGGTTATGCGCACACGTAAGTTAGCGGAATACCTTGAGGGGCTGCTGAAGCCTGAGTTTGAACACATTAAAACCATTCGTATCGGTACTAAGTCTCTGACTTTCTGGCCGTATCGCTTCATTACCGACCCGGATGCGGATGAAATGTTACGCCTACTTGAACGCTTGGTCCAAGGTGGTAAGCATGTGTCCATTATGGCGCACCTTAACCACCCGAATGAGCTACGCACTGAAGTGTGTCAGGAAGCCATTCGTCGTTTACGCAGCACTGGCGTGCAAATTCGCTGTCAGGCGCCTTTACTGCGCCACATTAATGATGACCCGGACGCTTGGGCAAACATGTGGACGAAACAAGTGCAGCTGGGCATGATTCCATACTACATGTTCGTTGAACGTGACACCGGCGCGAAACGCTACTTTGAAGTACCACTTGAGCGTACTTGGGAAATTTTCCAAAAGGCGTACCAGCAAGTTTCGGGTATTGCCCGTACTGTTCGTGGGCCATCAATGAGTGCCGGGCCAGGAAAAGTCGAAGTTCAGGGTGTGACAGAAATTGCCGGCGAGAAAGTGTTTGCATTGCGCTTTATTCAGGGCCGTAATCCTGACTGGGTACAACGTCCGTTCTTCGCAAAATATGACCCGGATGCAACATGGCTGCATCATCTTAAGCCGGCGTTTGGGGAAGAGAAGTTCTTCTTCGAAGATGAGTATGCGAAAATGTCAAAGATGGACTAAGAGATTCGGCAAGGCCAGCTTAGCCGCTGGCCAGTGCTCGCGCCCGCTGCAAGTCGGCTTCAGTGTCGATACCTGCCGCGGGCGTTTTTATTGCCTCAGCGACATGAATACGCTCGCCATGCCAAAGTACGCGTAACTGCTCTAACGACTCAATATGCTCAAGTGGGCTGCTTTCCCAGGTAATGTAGTCCAATACAAAACCCGCACGATACGCATAAATACCAATGTGACGTTGATAACTCTCAATAACCGCCGGCTGTAATGGCTGCTCTTTCGCAAATTCATCGCGGTTCCACGGTATAGCTGCACGGCTGAAATACAATGCATAACCTCTGCTATCAGTAACCACTTTGACTGCATTGGGGTTAAATACGTCCTCTGCGTCTTCAATGGGCACAGACAGAGTCGCCATGGGTGCTGCCGTCTGATTAGACAGGTTATCCGCAACCTGACGGATAATTTCAGGTGGAATAAAAGGTTCGTCGCCCTGCACATTGACGACCACTTCGGACGTTTCAATATTGAGCTTACTTATTACTTCCGCCAAGCGCTCAGTACCAGAGTTATGACCCGGCGAGGTCATTAATACCTGACCATCAAAGGCTTTTACCGCGCTTTCTATTCTGCTGTCATCAGTCGCAACGATAACCCGCCCTGCACCACTTTCCTGCGCACGTTCGTACACATGCTGAACCATGGGCTTGCCGCCAATGTCAGCTAAAGGTTTACCGGGTAAACGACTCGAACCATAGCGAGCAGGAATGACAACGGTAAAACTCATGAAGGAACCTTTTCTAACTCTTCACTGCTGATTTCCCGGGCTTTATCGGCAATCAGAACAGGAATACCTTCACTGATAGGATAGGCAAGTTGTTCACCACGACAAACCAGTTCGTCTTTCTCTGCATAATGAACCAGCTTTCCCTTACACTTAGGGCACGCCAAAATGTTTAACGTCTTAGCTTCAATGGGCATTTTGTTTCCTTTCCAGTTCTTTCAGTAACTGCTCTTTCAAAGAGTCAGGCAGTTTGGTCGCTATTGGCTGATAATACCAATTTTCCCGAGCAAATGACTGACATTTGCCAGCGTCTTTCTCGGTCATTAATATCGGTAAATCTGTCAGGTTATCAAAGTCGCTTTCAACGAACTCGTGATGATCATTAAAAGGCACGGTCTGCTTTACCTCAAAACCCTGGTCTCTCAGAGAGTTAAAAAATCGCTGAGGGTAACCTATAGCAGCAACTGCATTATAGGGTTGCTCTTTATCCAGTTCGGTTTGTTCATCGTCGTTAACCCGATACCACTGACCGTTCTCAACTTCCGTCACATAGCGGGCAAACGGGTGGCGACCATAATTTGATACCACCCATTGTGAGCCTTTAAGTCGCCATGGCCCTTCTCTAAGAGGGCCGGCCGGCAACAACCATCCATTCCCTACACCGCGCTCTGCGTCCAACATAATAAGTTCAATATCACGCTTCAGTGCATAATGCTGGAGACCATCGTCAGAAATAATAATATCAACATTAGGGTGCTTGTCGGCCATATACTTAGCCGCTTCAACGCGCTTAGGAGATATAATCACAGGGCAGTCGGTTCGTTTACGAATAACCAAAGGCTCGTCACCCACCTTCTCTGCATCATCTCCGACATTGATAGAGTGTGGGAATGGACCTTTTGCGCCATAGCCCCGGCTAACAATACCGGGTGTCCAGCCTTCTTCTTTTAACCACTGACAAAGCGCAATAACCATCGGCGTTTTACCGGTACCACCGACACTAATATTACCCACCACAATAACCGGCACATCTGCTTTATAGCGCCTAAAAGGGCCGATAAAGTAGAAGCTGCGGCGTAGGTTTGTCAGGAGCCAAAACAGCAATGACAGCGGCGCCAGTAATAATAAAAGCGGATGAATACGCGCCTTATACCACTGCTGTTGTAGCCACATTAAGCGCCTCCGTGGAACTGTAGGTTATACAGCTGCGAGTATGCGCCTTCCTGATCGAGCAGTTGCTGGTGAGTGCCTCGCTCAATGATCTCGCCATTGTCCATGACCAAAATTTCATCGGCGTTCTCTATAGTCGATAGCCTGTGTGCAATAACAATCGCTGTGCGGTTTTGTCGTAATGCGCCTAAGGCTTGCTGAATATGGCGCTCAGACTCGGTATCAAGAGCCGAGGTTGCTTCATCCAGAATAAGTATTGGTGCATCTTGTAAAAGCGCCCGTGCAATTGCAATACGCTGACGCTGACCACCAGACAACATAACACCGTTTTCACCCACCATAGTATCCAGACCATTTGGCATGTTGTCGGTAAATTCAGTGACATAAGCTTGCTCAGAAGCTCTTATTATGTCGTCTTTTGACACCTCTTTTGACGCACCATAAGCAATATTATTAGCGATAGTGTCATTAAATAAAGTCACATGCTGAGACACCAGCGCGAACTGCCGACGCAGACATTTCAGTTTGTAGTCATTAATGTTGTGGCCATCAAGCAAAATACGCCCCTGCTGGACGTCATAAAAGCGCGTCAGCAAGTTTGAAATTGTTGACTTACCACTGCCCGAACGCCCTACTAACGCAATGGTTTTGCCCGGCTCTACGTTAAAGCTGACATGCTGTAACGCTAAATCGTCGCCTTGCTGATAACCGAAGCTGACATCGTCAAATTCAATATGACCCGCCGCACGGTCAATCACTTTTGAGCCTTTATCAATTTCGATAGGCTCGTCGAGGATAGTAAATACGCTCGTTGCCGCTGCAATACCGCGCTGGAAATCGCTGTTTACGTTAGTTAGTTGTTTCAGCGGACGTAGCAGCATGATCATCGAGGTTAGCAAGGTCGTGAATGCACCTGCCGATAACTCACCCAGCATTTCCGGAAAGCTTGCTATAACCAGCACCATAGACAAACTGAGTGATGCAATAAATTGAATAACCGACGTGCTAATAACCCGTGTGTTCACCAATTTCATGTTTTGGTTACGGGTAGTGTTATTGATTTCTGCGAAGCGCGTCGACTCTTTCTTCTGTCCTTCGTGCATCACGACGACTTTGTGGCCGTTGATCATTTGCTCTGCGGTGGTTGTCACATTGCCCATCGCCGTTTGAATACGGCTACTGACTTTACGGAAGCGTTTAGACACTACCGCGACAACTTTAGCAATAAGCGGCCCGACAACCAGAAACACCAACGACAACTGCCAACTTTGATAAAACATCAGCCCTAATAAGCCAATAACAAAAGCGCCTTCGCGAACTAACACCAATAAAGCCCTGCTACTGGCTTCAGCGACTTGCTGGGTGTCATAGGTAATCTTTGAAATTAAATCGCCGGTTGAATGCTGGTCATGGAAGGCAACAGGCAACTTCATCAGATGGTCGAACAACTGCTGTCGCATTTTAGTGACAACTTTAAAGCCAACCCAATTTAAGAAATAGCTGGAGGCAAAGTTAAAAAAGCCACGGATAATAAAGAAAAACGGAACAAAAATAGCACCATAGAGAAGAATATCGGAGTTTTGCTCGGTTAATCCGTCATCGATAAGGGTTTCAATTTGAGAGAAAAATAGAGTATCGACGCCTGCATAACCAATCATGCCGATAACTGCGGCGATAAAAGCGAGCTTATAAGGTTTGATATAACCAATTAAACGCTTAAAGGTCGTCTGTTTTTTTTGCTGAGAATCCATGTAGTCTCATATAAGTCATTAAAACTTTGTGCATTCTACCTGTTTTCATGTGGTAACTCCAAACTCCATGAGTCCCCGTCGCTGATTATTGTTATTTGCCCGACTTCCTGCGTGCCGTACCACGGCGACCCGGTGCGCTCTAGCCGCTGTACAGTATAACGGTGCGGGAAATTGTAGCCACGATGTTCACCATAACTAATAACGTAAGCCTTGGCATTTACCACCTGTAATAAAGGCCAGCTTGTCGAGGTTTTGCTCCCATGGTGAGGAACAGCAAGTATGGTGGAGTTAAGCACGCCTTTCGACTCAAGAGAAGCGAGTAACGACTGCTCTGCCGCCATTTCAATATCACCGGGAAACAACATTTTAAAGTCATTCCAGCGTAACTGAACAACACAAGACTCATTATTGCGGCTTAATTGACCACCTTTTGCATAGGACGCTGTCGGCCAGTAGGTATGCAAAGACATACCGTTCCAGTGAATAACCCGCCCGGACTCACAAGGATTATTCGTTTTAGCGCCTTGCCATTTTATGTTCGGGTAGCGTTTTGCTAAATACGCTTTACCACCGCTGTGATCAATGTCTTTATGACTAATAACGGCAAGCTCCGGCACGAGCCCGTGGTACCTTAAAAAGGGTTCAATAACCTGCTCTGCCACACTAAATCCGCTATGGTACGAAACACCTGTATCCATAAGAAGCGCACGTCCATTTCTTTCAATAACGACCGCCTGACTTTGTCCAACATCTAACATATGAACGCGCAGCTGGCCGTCACGACTATTGAGCAATACAAAGGCGGAAAGCGGCAGACATAGAATCAGCAATGCTCGCTGCCAATTGCGGACTACTGGAACAATAAAGGCAATAATAAGCGCCCATAAAGCACCGAAACGCGCTTCTCTGGTAACCGCTAGAGCGTCGATTGCCAGCCAGTTCGACGGGTGCCCGCTCAGCTTCTCTAAATACGGCATGACATAAGCCAGCGGCTGTTCCGCAATATGCCATAGCCACTGCGGGTAACTGACACCGTCGAATAGGCTGCACACCGTTGCAATAAGAGACAACGGTAAAATCCAAAAGCTAATAATTGGCAGTATCAGCAAGTTGACCAGGGGTGCGAACAGCGAAAACCCACCGAATAAATACACCGACAACGGTGCCATAATAATTAACAGCACCCATTGAATGAACCAAAGTTGCCGGAGTCTGGCAAAGCCCCCCTCTTTCGGGCGCCAGCGCCAAGAACTGAAAAACAATGCCGTGACGGCACAAATCGACAGCCAGAAGCCAGCATCCTGCCAGGCGAAAGGGTCAACAATAAAAACGCCAAGACAGGTTCTAAGCAGTAACTGCAGTGGCGTTATTCGAACAGCAACTAACTTGTGGGCCAGAACAATACCTGCGAGCACAAGAGCACGAACCGTCGATATCGCAAAGTCTGCTAAAAATGCGTAGAAAACAGCAACCGCAATGCCTGCGCAAGCACACACGAATCTTTTATTATAGCGTTCCCGAAAAGCAGGACTTAACGGTAAATAACGAAAACCTAATGACACAAAAAGAAACACAGCGCCAATAACCATACCGATGTGCAAGCCGGATATTGCGAGGCTGTGCGCTAACCCTGTTTTTTGCCAAACCTGTTTGACTTGGTATGGCAGAAGACTGCGTTCGCCAATGGTTAAAGCAGCAATAATACCGGCGAAACTTAGATCAGCTTTCTTGATAGTATCGAAAATCTGCTGGCGAATGCTGGGGCTCCGGTTAAGTAATGTCACGTCTTTTAACGAGCCAACCGCACTTATGCCTTGTCGCTTTAAATAGGCTTTGTAATTAAAGCTACCATCGTTACGGTAACTTTTAGGGGCTTTAAAAACCGCAGTTCCGCGTACTGTATCGCCCGCTTTCAAGGCTATACTTTCGTCGTAAGTACCGTCGTAAGTGTAAAGGTTTAACTGTACCCGAATGCCTTGGTACCAAGACGGAACGAATTCATTCACACGCAAAACCCTGCCCGTAACACGCGTATGGTATTGATAGACTTGAGGGATTTCGTCGAGTGTTATTTCAACAGCGTATTCAGCGCCCAGATAGCTCTTAGGTAGTGACTGAAACTCTTGCCAATAAAGGTTGGCATTCACCCACGAAATACCGCAAAATACAACAATGAGTAGTAACCTGATGGTTTTAGAGTCCATCGCTTGCTCCCTCCCTGGAGCAAATCGAAACAGGTATTAAACATCACATTATGGCCAGACGCTTTATTCAACGCTTTATGCCTGACCACCAAAAAGTGCGTGAGTCTAAGGCAATAAGAATATTTGGCAGCCTTTTGCATGATGCAAATTTATGGCATTTGAACCGGCGTTCAGCCTCTGGGGCGTTCGCTGTTGGCCTTTTTTGTGCGTTTATTCCCGTTCCGTTTCAGATGTTATTAGCCGCAGCCTCGGCCATTCCTTTCCGGGTTAATCTGCCGCTGTCTGTGGGTCTGGTTTGGGTGTCCAACCCCATTACCATGCCACCCATGTTTTATCTGTGTTATCTGGTAGGCAATGCCATTCTGGCCGAGCCTCCACAGCCTTTTGCATTTGAGTTAAGCTGGGAGTGGCTGGGACACAGTATTTCCACTATTGGCCCCGCATTTATTCTTGGCTGTTTAATTCTGGGAACACTGTCGAGCTTAATTGGCTACGTTGCCATTCGCTTGCTATGGCGCCGCTCTGTGGTTAAAGCATGGCGCAATCGCCAAAGCGACTAACCTCTCTCGTGTAATGCTTTTGCGGGCTCCACTTTCATAGCACGCCAGGCCGGATAAATTGTCGCCAACCAACTCATTACCAGCGCAACAGCACTCACCAGAACAACATCGCTCCATTGCCACTGCGAGGGTATTTCGCTCACAAAATAAATACCGCCGTCAAGAATGTCGATATGAAACAAAGACTCAATAAAGCGCATAATTTCAGGCATAAATTGTCCCAGTAAAATACCAATACCAGCGCCCCAAAGCACGCCGTATAACCCATTCATAATGCCCTGGAACATAAAGGCCAGTAACAGAGTCCGGTCTTTCATACCTAACGTTTTCAGCATTGCAATTTGACGACGCTTTTTGGCCACTGTCATAACCAGTGTCGACACAATGTTAAAGCACGCAACCGCCATAACCAGTACCAACACCAGATAAACCACTGAGCGAACTAGCTCAATGTCTCTATACAAGTGACCATGGGTACGTGTCCAATCATTCAGGTAGACCAATTCAGGCAGTTGGTTACCGATCTCTTGTGCAACTGTCGGCGCTTTGAATACATCATTTAGCGCCAGTCGGACCGACGTCACACCATCGGCAATACTGAGTTCATCCATCGCAGTGCTAAGCGATACGTAGGCGTTCAGGTGATCAATTTCACCACCAAATTCAAACAGCCCTGTCACTTCTAAACGCTTGCGCTTTGGAGACTGAAACCCTCTGGCAGATTTTTCAGGGAACAGAATGGATAACGAGTCACCGATCTGTACATTAAGCTTTTCAGCAATTCCTGCTCCTAGCAAAATACCACCTTCAGAAGTCCAGCGCTGCCAGTCTTCATCACTAACGTAACTACTGAGATCAGATACCCTGTTTTCGTAACTGGGGTCGATACCTTTAAGTTGAATACCGTGAAAGCTAGTATTAGTTTGCACCATAACGGTACTGTTAATACCGGGAGCTGCCGCAACAACATCGGGATGTTCCTTCGCAATCTTACTGATGAGCTGCCAGTTTTTGAGCTCTCCCTCTACCGCGCTATATTCAACATGCGGAACAACCGACAACAACCTATTTTGAAGAACATTCTGAAAGCCATTCATCATCGACAACGCAGCAATGAGTACCGCGCACCCCAACGCAATACCAGTGGTTGATGACGCCGAGATAAAGGATAAAAACCCCTTTTTATCGCGGCGGCTACGGAACCGTTTTGCCAGTAACCAAGCTAAACTCATTGATGGTTCACCTGTGTATCGTCTCTCAACTGCTTACCATTCAAAGTACCACCGACCAATCGCTCCACTCGGTGCAGCTGTTCAGCCAGCGTATTGTCATGGGTCACCACGATAAAAGCCGTGCCCTTTTCTTTATTAAGCTCGAGCATTAATTGGTAAATACTGGCAGCAGCTTCGCCATCCAGATTCCCTGTTGGCTCATCTGCTAATACGATATCAGGGTTGTTCACAAAGGCTCTAGCAATCGCCACCCGTTGCCTCTCACCACCAGACAGCTGAGCCGGTCGATGAGATAAACGATGCTCTAAGCCAACTCGCTTCAATAAAGCTTCCGCCGCCTGCTTAGCCGCTTTGGGGTTCTCGCCGGCTATCAGCCTTGGCATAGCCACGTTTTCCAATGCCGAAAACTCCGGCAGTAAATGATGAAACTGATACACAAAACCGAGATTACTATTGCGCCAGCTTGAAAGCTTGTCTGAAGACCAGGTTGTCATATCCTGACCGTTAAACGACAGACTACCTTTACTCGGCTTTTCCAAACCTCCGAGGATATGCAGTAAAGTACTTTTCCCTGAGCCGGAAGCCCCCACAATAGCAACCATTTCCCCGGCAGAAATGGAAAAGTCGACCGACTTTAATACGTCGACCTGGCTTTCACCGTCCTGGTAAGTTTTACTCAGCTCACTACAATGCAGTAAATCAGTCATATCGAAGCGCCTCCGAAGGTTGCGTGTGAGCCGCCCGTAACGCTGGGTAAACCGTCGCTAGAATGGTTAGTGCAATAGCGGCGACTGCTATCAAGAAAATTTGTCCTGCATGAATCGATACGGGTAAACCGCCGTTACCCACGGCCAGGCCTCCGCCCATTAACGCCATAATGTCATTCAAAAACAGACTGACCAGCAGCCCGAGAATAACGCCAATAATGGAGCCCACCACGCCGTTGTAAGAGCCTTGCATCAGAAATACCGACCGAATGCTTTTATGAGAAAGACCTATAGTTTGCAAAATAGCAATATCGTGACGCTTATCATTTATCACCATAATAAGCGCCGACAACGTATTAAACGCGGCCACCGCAATAATCAGCGCCAGCATCAACCACATCATGCGCTTCTCCATGCCCACCGCTTCAAACAACTGACCATAGCTCGAGCGCCAGTCAGACACAGTAAACTCGGTTTTACTACGAATGTTTTCTGCCACAGCGGGCGCTTTGAACGCGTCGTCCAAATACAGTTGCAAGCCGGTTACATTGTCTCGCGGCAAACGAATTAAACGGGCGAGGTCATCGCCATGAGCAAAAACCACCGAGTCATCGACTTCAGAGCCCATGGAGAATATCCCGCTGATAACAAAACGTCGCTGTGAGGGAACCAACCCAAAAGGCGTATAAACACCACCTTCTGCAGCCACCAAACGCACAGTATCGCCCGGCGTTAACCCTTGTCTTTGCGCCAGCCTTCCCCCAATAATTAAATGGTAGTCGCCGGCGTTCAATGAAGCCCATTGCCCCTGTGTCAACTTGTCTCGTAACGAGTCCGGCAGTTCAACTTTATTAGGATAAATACCTTGTACCTGAGCCACAGAGAGCTTTTCATTTAATTGCAAGATGGCTTGAGTTTGAACATAAGGCAGTGTTTGTTGCACAGCGTCAATGTCCGGCAGCGCTTTGCGGGCGTCTTGCCATTGTGCTAACTGGCGCGAGTTGTTTGTGTCATGCACCGTCACTTGAGGTACTGCACCTAAAATGCGCTCTTTCAGCTGTCCTTCAAAGCCATTCATAACGGACATGACCACCACCAACGCCATAACCCCCAGCGCAATGCCGATAAAAGCGAAGCGGTTAATAAAGGCGGTAAAGGGTGATCCCTGTCGCGAGCGACTGTAACGCAGTCCTATAAACAGCTCGACGGGCTGAAACATGTTCCCTCAATGTTTTTGTGGTTGCTAATTCATTACGAGCAAGGATAATGACTTGTTAACAGCCTGACAACTAAAAGCAGAGGCAATGATGCAATCGCAGACATCGATGACAGCACCAATAGGCGATTTCTTCACCGTGCAGGAAGACTTCCCGGTTAACCTGGTACCGCTAAAGAATACTGATCAGCTGCCAACCGATGAGGAGTTTGAAACACAAATTCCTGAACTGTTTTTAATTGCCTCTAGCATGGCTGAAAACGACACCCAGAAAATACAAGCCATTAAAGTCGAACAACCTGCCGGCAGCGCTCTTGTTGACTTCCTTGAGCAGCAGCACAAACGCATGAATATTCTGCTGGGCTACATGCTTCGTAATGAAGACGATGCGACACACCGCTTTTCCGGAAAAGAATATGGCGGCGGCGGCATTCGGGTGATTTCAGGCTCACCGCCAGAAAGCGGCCAATTATTTCAGGCGAAGCTGTTTTTTAAAGAAGAAGCACTGGCTATATTCTGCTATGTCCGTCTTGAGAGCTCGGAAGCGCTCGACGATAACGACACCTACTTATGCACCCTAACTTTCGAGCGTATCCGCGAAGAAGACCAGGAACTCCTCATACGTGCCAGCCTGCACGCGCAAAGTCGCCAATTAAAGCAGCGCTCTAAACAACGCCGCGAACAAAAAGATAATGCAGAGGAAAAAGCTGACGACTCATCCAATTCCTAGTCATTTTCAGTATAATACCGTCGTTCGCGCAGCTTTTACTGCAACCTTTTTAACGTAACTATTGAGTAGTCATGACTAAGGCATCTGTATTACGACCGCCCTTTCCTTCATCTAAAGACAAAGACATTACCTGGCAGGAGCTCCAAGGTAGTTCTCCGGCACTTGCTCTGGCCAAACTGATTGACTCGACTCCGGGCCGGGTATTGGTGGTTACTGCCGATGCCAATCAGGCCTATCGCCTTGAGGAGGAAGTTAAGTTTTTTGCCGGCGAACACACCGAGTATCATGACGACATAACACTCTTTCCAGACTGGGAAACTCTGCCCTACGACAGTTTCTCACCGCACCAGGATATTATCTCTGACCGTCTGTCAGTGTTGGCACGTCTGCCCTCTGCCAAGCGTGGTGCGCTTATTGTCAGCGTCAATACCTTGATGCACCGCATTGCCCCAACCTCTTACGTGTCGGGACAGGCTCTACAAATAGAAAAAGGCCAGCAACTGGATGCTATTAAGTTGCGGGAAAAACTGGAGCGAGCTGGCTACCGGCATGTTAATCAGGTTATGGAGCACGGTGAATTCAGTGCGCGTGGCTCCATTTTAGATTTGTTCCCAATGGGTAGCGAAACGCCTTATCGACTGGACTTTTTCGATGACGAAGTTGACACCATTCGTCCATTTGACCCGGAAACACAGCTGTCAAAAGACCCAATAGAAGATATTAATCTGCTGCCGGCGCACGAATTTCCAATGACTAAAACCGCGATTGAGCGGTTCCGTGCCCAGTATCGCGAGCGTTTTGAAGCCAGTACCGAGCGCGAATCGGTTTATCAGCAAGTCAGTAAAGGCCAGCTACCCGGCGGCATTGAATACTATTTGCCGCTGTTTTTTGAGGAAACAGCTTCATTATTTGACTACTTACCTGAAGACACGGTTCTGGTGACCTTTGGCAACATTCAGGCAAGCCTTGAGCGACTCTGGCAGGACATTAATCACCGTTACGACCAACGCCAGTTCGATCCGTTACGTCCGCTGCTGCACCCCAATGAGGTGTTTTTACCTGTCGATGCGATTCACTCTAACTTTAAGCAGTATCGACGAGTACGTGCCAGCGTTCCTGCCGACATGGCGCAACCGGGACCTGTGCAGTTCGAGTCTCAGTCAGTTACTGAGATAGCCGCAGATCACCAGCAAAAGGCGCCTTTTGAAAAGCTCAATAAAGTTATCACTAATGCACTCGAGAAGTCAGAGCGGGTTATTATTTCTGGTGAAACAGCGGGCCGTCGCGAAGCACTGAGAGAAATCATTGCGAAACTGGGTCATAAAGTCACGCTGTGCCAGCATTTAGGAGACGCACCTGCAAAAGGTGTTGGTTTAATTGTCAGCCCCATCGTCAACTCCTTTTATTTACCCGACGCCAAACTCTGGTTCATTACAGAAACGGAGCTTTTTGGCAGCCGCGTAGTACAAAGTCGTCGCCGCGAACAAAAAGCAACCGTCAGTGCCGACACACTCATTCGCAACCTGGCGGAACTGCAACCCGGTCAACCCGTGGTTCACCTTGACCATGGCGTGGGCCGTTATAAGGGGCTCACAACACTGGACGCCGGTAACGTCACTACCGAGTTTGTCACCATTGAATATGCAGGTGGCTCGAAGCTTTATGTGCCAGTGGCTAATCTTAATGTTCTGAGTCGATACAGCGGTGGCGAAGAAAGCCATGCACCACTGCATAAGCTGGGTAACGACACTTGGGAAAAAGCTAAAAAACGTGCGGCAGAGAAAGTGCGGGATGTTGCTGCTGAACTGCTCGACATCTACGCTCGCCGAGAGGCTAAGCCCGGTTACCCGTTCAAAATTAACGATGAAGACTACCAACGCTTTGCAGCAGGCTTTCCGTTTGAGGAAACCATCGATCAGCAAGCCGCCATTGAAGCTGTTAAAAATGATATGCAGCAACCAAGAGCTATGGACCGACTGGTTTGTGGTGACGTTGGTTTCGGTAAAACGGAAGTGGCCATGCGCGGCGCCTTTATTGCGGTAAACGAAGGCAAACAAGTCATGGTGCTGGTACCAACCACCTTGCTGGCTCAGCAGCATTACGAGAATTTCAGCGACCGCTTCGCCGATATGCCAGTGCGTGTCGAGGTACTTTCACGCTTTAAAACAGCCAAGCAGTCCAACGCCATTCTTAGCGACCTGGCTGACGGTAAAGTCGATATTATTATCGGCACACACAAGTTGCTGCAGGACACGGTAAAATGCCGTGATCTTGGCTTGCTGATTGTCGATGAGGAGCATCGCTTTGGGGTGCGCCAGAAGGAAACCATTAAACGACTGCGAGCTGATGTCGACATTCTGACATTAACCGCAACCCCGATTCCTCGAACACTGAACATGGCCATGAATAACATTCGTGACCTGTCGATAATCGCGACACCACCGGCGAAACGTCTGGCCGTTAAGACTTTCGTAAGGGAGTATGACGAGCCAACAGTGCGAGAAGCCATTCTGCGTGAAATATTGCGTGGCGGTCAGGTGTACTTCCTGCACAACAACGTAGAAACCATTGAGAAAACCGCCCGCGACATTGAAGAGCTGGTACCGGAAGCGCGTGTCACTATTGCCCACGGCCAAATGCGTGAACGTGAACTTGAGCAAATTATGTCGGACTTCTACCACCAGCGATTTAACGTATTGGTGTGTACGACCATCATTGAGACCGGCATAGATATACCAAGCGCTAATACCATTATTATGGATCGCGCCGACCATCTAGGCCTTGCGCAAATGCACCAGCTTCGTGGCCGTGTCGGACGTTCTCACCATCAGGCGTATGCTTATTTACTGACCCCTCACCCCAAACGGATGACCAAAGACGCAGCGAAGCGCCTGGAGGCCATTTCTCAGTTGGAAGATTTGGGCGCTGGCTTCATGTTGGCCACCCATGATCTTGAAATTCGTGGCGCCGGAGAATTGCTTGGCGACGATCAGAGCGGCCAAATTGAGAGCATTGGCTTTACCTTATACATGGACATGCTCGAGCAAGCCGTAGACGCCTTAAAAGCAGGCAAAGAGCCGTCGCTGTCTCAACTTCTGCATGAGCGCTCAGAAATTGACTTGAAGTTACCGGCGCTACTGCCTGACGACTATATTCCGGATATTAATAATCGCCTTAGCCTGTATAAGCGCATTGCTAATTGCGAAACCAATAAAGAAATTGATGACATTCAGGTGGAGTTAATTGACCGCTTTGGACTACTGCCTGACGCCGCTAAGAACTTGTTGCGTCAAACCAGTCTAAGAAACCATGCCGAACAATTGGGCATTCGCAAAGTGGATGTGGGTAATCAGGGCGGTGTCATTGAGTTTGCTGATAACACTAAGATAAACCCGGAAGTGATTATCGGCTTAATTCAAAAAGCACCGAATCATTACAAACTGGACGGTCCAAACCGCCTGCGCATCAGTCAGTCGCTTGAAGATACTCAAAGCCGCTTAAAACTGATAGAGTCATTACTTAATGAGTTTTCTGAACAGTCGGAAGCCTAGCGCACAAGGAGAGCAAATTAATGGCGTCAGTCACCAGTCTGATTAAACACAGTTTAATTGCTGCTATTGCCGTTGCAGCAATTTACCCGGTTAGCGCAAAAGCCTTACCGGATAAAGACTACTGGCGCTGGTTTGAAGTTGAAGTTCTGGTGTTCAAACAGCGTATTGCTGATGACTCTAGCGAACAATTCCAGCTGTCCCCGACTCGCGTCGATGCACGCAACAAACGCGATTTCCTGACTTCGTTCTTAAGCAACAGGCCACGGGCATTAATCCGCGGTTTACCCGTTTGTGAGCCATTAGACGAGACTCAACAAATTGATTTAGCCTGTCGCTATGAAAACGAAGAGCAATGGATTCCGATTGCCGGTAACCCTTTAGCTCCGCCAGCGCCGCTTATGGCGTTGCCTGAAACCCCGGTGGTCATTGACGGCAAAGGTGGCGACATTAATACCGCAGCAGCCCCGTTTTTAGTGCCTGCTGACAAGCTGGAGCTCAATGAAATTCGTACCGAGCTTGAAGAAAAAGGCCATGCTAAGCCGTTATTACACTTAGCCTGGCGCCAACCGGTTTTCAAAAAAGGTGTTGGTCCCAAGTCCCGCTTATTTGCCGGTAAAAATTACTCAAACGACTTCTTTTATGACGGCTTTCCTAAAAATGACGATGAGTTTATAGCGCCATTGGAAAACCAAAGTAGTCATGCGCTTCAGTCCGATATTGAGCAATTGTTTGCACTTATTGAAAGCGGTCGCAAGCCCTTTAAACCTTTAAGCAAAATACCGCAGCCAGAGCAAATGCGGTCGTTAAATGAGAAGAACCCGCTGGTTTGGGAGTTTGACGGTCTTATCGACATATACCTTATTGGTAACTACCTGCACATTGACGGCGAATTCAATTTACGGGAAAAAAGCAGCCTGGAGCGCATTGGTAATAGCATTGAAGAGCAAGCGCAACTCGCGTTAGCTGGTGCGCAAACCGATACAGAGTTTTTACGCAGTTATTACTTCTCGCAACTGCGCCGCGTAATTAGCCACGAAACACATTACTTTGATCATCCGAGACTCGGTGTTGTCGTCCAAATTCGTCGAACTGACTTGTCAGCTCCACGATACTAAAACGGAGGCCGATAATGGAAAAGTACGAAGAGCTTTTATTGGCGCTCAGAAAAGTTATTAGAGCCATTGACCTTTACTCCAAGCAGCTCAACAAGTATTCCGGGCTGACCGCCCCTCAGTTGCTCATTTTACGGGAAATTAAAGCTGCAGATGGCATTACTGCTAGTAAAGTGGCTCAGAATATTAATTTAAGCCCGGCCACGGTATCGAATGTTATTGAGCGCCTTGAACACCGCCAGCTTATTCACCGGCATCGCAGTGAACAGGACAAACGTCGCGTGTCACTGTATTTGACCGACAGCGGAATGGCGTTACTGAATAAAGCACCCCAGCCGTTACAGGAAGACTTTATTGAAAAGTTTCAGGCGTTAGAAGAATGGGAGCAATCCTTACTGCTTTCCTCCATGCAGCGCATTGCCAATATGATGGATGCTGAACGACTCGACGCCGCCCCGGTGTTAGAAGTCGGTAGTTATCACAAACTGGATCATTAATTATGACTGCTTCACTGTTCACACGAGCTTCGCTCATCACAGCGTTAATTGCTGCGGCCTCTCCTTTTGCCGCAGTCGCTGATGTCTGTAAAACCGACAACCCAAATATTACGCCCATTAATGCCGTTCAGGGCAGCCGCTTTAACTCACCGATGGTCGACACTCGCGTCACGGTGAGAGGTATCGTAACGGCCAGCTGGCAAGCCGAAAAAGAGCTTGGCGGCTTCTTTATTGAAAGTGCGCCAGATGACGCTGACGACAATGACAAGACGTCTGAAGGTATATTCGTGCGAACAGATAGCCACATTAGTAACGTATCGCCCAAAGACACTATTGTTCTTTCCGGAGTCATTCAGGAAGTCAACGATGTCACTACCATCACCGAGGTTGACGAGCTGACTATCTGTGGGTCTGTTGACGCTTTACCGGAAGCCACTCAGTTTACTCTGCCTGCGGCTGATAAAAGCGCCTTTGAGCGTGTCGAAGGCATGCGCGTAATACTTTCCAGCAGTAATAATGAGCCTCTCACGGTTTCAGGCAATTACAATTACTCGCGTTACGGCTTTGTGGATATTTCTTCGGGTCGTTTATGGACACCGTCGCAAATTGTTAACCCCGGCGACGAAGCTCGTGAACTGGCAGCAAAAAACGAGCTAAACCGCATTCAAATGGACGACAACAGCAACCAAAAAGAACCTCGCCCATTGCCATTTGGCAGTTTGTTCTCAGGTCCTCAGAAGAGTTTACGTACAGGCTCTGAAATAGAGCCGTTAGTTGGCGTAGTCAGTCAGTTTAATCGCCGTTATCGGTTTCAACCACTAGAAGAGCCAAGGTTAAAAGAGCGAGAAGAAGCCATCATTTCTGAAGCTCCCGAAAAGGCTGGCGGCACACTAAGAATAGCCAGCTTTAATGTTTTAAACTTCTTTAATGGTAACGGTCAGGGGCTAGGCTTTCCAACGCCACGCGGCGCCGATACACCGGAAGAAATGAAACGGCAACAAGCTAAAATTGTAGCGGCAATAAACGCATTAAACGCCGATGTTATCGGCATTATGGAAGTTGAAAATGACGGCTTTGGAGAGCACAGTGCCATTCGTCAATTGGTCGATGCGTTAAACGATTCCGGCTCAGCTACCTATTACATCTCTGAACCGCAAGCTCAGCGTATTGGCGGTGACCAGATAACCGTTGGCCTGATATACAACAAAGACACTATCTCTGCGTCTTCTCATGCGTTAGTTAACACCGCTGGTGCATTCGCCTGGGGGAGCCGCCCGCCGTTGGCACAAACACTGAAAGATAAAAACACTGGCGAAGAGTTTACTGTTATTGTTAACCACTTTAAGTCCAAAGGAAGCTGTCCGGAAGACAACGAAAGTCCAAATAGCAACCAAAATGACGGACAAGCGTGCTGGAACGACTTGCGGGTAAAATCTGCGGAGCAGCTGACTGAATGGATTGCAGAAGAAGCCTTCCCGAATGCGGTATTACTGGGTGACTTTAACGCCTATTACAAAGAAGATCCTATTCGTTACTTTTCAGAAAACGGCTTTCATAATCCATCAAAGGCAACTGACTATTCCTACGTTTATGACAGCCAGGCTGGCGCGCTTGACCATATCTTTGTGGCCGATACCCTAAAAGACAATGTTTCAGGCGTTTACCATTTACCGTTTAACGCTGACGAACCGTGGATTTATGACTACCGTAATGCGGACTTTTATGAACCAACGCCTTATCGTTCATCAGACCATGATCCATTAGTATTGGATTTGCGCTTTTCGGCATCGGGCATGTAGGCGTTTGTAGTACCAAAGTGAACTTCGAACTCAATACCCACTAACCACTGGCCTTGCCGTTGCTCTTGTAAGTGATTACGAGGCCAGTGATAGCCCACCCAGCTTTCAACAAAAAACCATTCTCTTAAATAGCGCTGTCGGTTTAATAGCCGTAAACCATAGTCACTAATAGGCACCTCGTGGTCAGTTTGCCCCTCTATCCAAGTCTCCGTTGCCCAGGCCTTATCTTCGTTATATAAGTGATATAGGCGTGCAGTTGAGCTCCAGCGCAGTCCTTCTGTTTCCTCAGCAAAAGTACCTAATGCCCCCCACTGTAACAGCCAACGTTCATCTAATGCCGACTCATAATTGAAACGCTGCGAGACGCCAAAGCCATCGCTATCTCGCCAAAATGCTGCCGACTGAAATTTAAGCTGCTGTTTGTCCGATATGACAAAGCCCGTCATATAGCGTGCTCTCACGTAAGTATCAAAGCGCAAGCCACCGCGGATACCGACACTGTACGATACTCGATGCCCCTCATGTATCTCGGGGGCAAACCCCAATCCAACCAACCATTCTCGGTCAGATTCAGGCGAGCGTATCACCGACGGTTTACCCGTTGACTCTTCGTCTAAAAACTCGTCGTCATCAACACGCCCGATAAACGCGGACACGTTATCTTTGAGGTTAGGCAATGCAACACGAGCACGAAACCGCGACTTAACCTCAAAACCGTCGTATTCGTCCCACTGCGGTGCTACCGAAAGGCGCCCATACGAGCGGTGGTAGTCGTCTTCAAATTCGCCATCACCAAAAAGGCCGTCAAACCACAGTGTGGTTGCATCGACTGTGTCACCTAAACCGACCCTGAATCCATCCAGCCAAAACTCGTCGTCCTTTTGTTCCTGCTCGGCTGCAAGGCTCGGTAAAGAGCAACTTAAGGTGAGAATAATTGAGTAAGTAATCTTTTTCATAAAAGTTGGTCTATAAAGTATTAACCCTGGCGTTTGGAGTTTGCCATGAAAAAGCTCATTACTATTGTTAGTGCCACACTGTTATTTTCTTGTTTCAGCATGGCACAAAATACTGAGCCAACAAAGCAAAATAATGAAAAAGTCGCCACATTTGCGGGTGGCTGTTTTTGGTGTGTGGAAGAAGCTTTCGAGCAGCTGAGCGGTGTGCAGGAAGTGGTGTCCGGTTACGCTGGCGGCACCGAAGAAAGCCCAACCTATAAACAAGTTTCTTCCGGCCGGACCGGCCACACGGAAGCCGCACAAATTTACTACAACCCTGACATTATTAGTTATGCGGGTTTATTGCAGAAGTTTTGGCGCATTATGGACCCAACCAATGCAAACGGTCAGTTTGTCGACCGAGGCAAACAGTATCGCCCCGAGATATTCGTTCATAACGAAGAGCAGCGCCGTATTGCAGAAGCATCAAACCAGTGGCTGGCTGAAAACGGTCCTTTTGACGAGCCTATTGTGGTGCCTGTAACCGATTTCACGACGTTTTATAAAGCCGAAGAGTATCATCAGGATTACTACGACAAGAACCCCATTCGTTACAAAGTCTATACTTATAACTCAGGACGTTATGACTTTGTCGAAAAACATTGGGGTGACACTTCAGGTGTGGATTATCAGCGCTTCACCAATGATAACCCAGGTGGTGAGCAACCGTCGGCGGCCCCCGGCAACAAACCCTGGGTAAACTTCAAGAATCCATCTGAACAACAGCTGCGTGAACAGCTAACCCCTATTCAATACGCAGTCACTCAAGAGGATGAAACCGAAGAAGCCTTTAACAACCCCTACTGGGATAATAAGAAGCCTGGCATTTATGTTGATGTTGTCAGTGGCGAGCCTCTGTTTTCATCCGCTGATAAGTATAAGTCGGGTACCGGCTGGCCAAGCTTTACGCGGCCAATAGCATCCAATGCGGTGGTTGAGAAAGAAGATAATAGCTGGTTTTATACACGCACAGAAATACGCAGTCGTTATGCTGACTCTCACGTTGGACATGTGTTTGAAGACGGTCCGGCACCAACTGGCTTACGCTATTGTATGAACTCAGCAGCGTTAGAGTTTATTCCACTGGAAGACATGAAAGAGCGAGGATACGGTGACTACATTTCTGCAGTCACCGGTGATTAAAAAGTTAGAAAACTAAGCAGTCCAGCCGAGCTCTTTTGCTCGCTGTGCTGCTTGCTCAGGCACGTCTGTTGCTACAAAGTGATGGTGCAATACCTGAACACCCAGCATGTGGTTAATCACCGCATCAAGCTGCACGCGCTCTTCATTAGGTACGTTTTCGTCCTGATGACGCTCAAAGGTTCTAACTACTTCGTCATAGTCGAGTAACCCTGCAGACTCCACCGCGTCTTTACTTAAGAACTGCTCAGCGAGCTTTTCTACAGCCTTCCACTTTTCCGGATCGGTATGCGCAGGCGGTGCCATAAAGGCAAACTTTTCGCGCTTATACAGGGTTTCCGGCAAGAGGCCTTTCATCGCTTCACGCAGTACATACTTTTCTTTGTTGCCTTTAATACGTAAATGCGGCGGCACAGTAAACGCATATTCCGCCAAATGATGGTCAAGAAATGCGGGACGCGCTTCCATTGAGTTCGCCATATCGACTCGGTCACCACCCCAGGTCAGTATTTGCCCTTCCAGCATGGTTTTTATCCATACATATTGAGCTCTGTCTAACGGGTGACGGCCTTCCAGCATGGTTTCATCCAAAGTATCCGCAATAGCTTCGCTCGGGTCATAATGCTCGACCTGCTGACGCTTCTCAGCCGACATTAATGGTAAAGCGACTGACGAGCAGGACAACCAAGGCTGCACGCAACTTGGGGTAAAACCCATTTTCTTATTGAACGCGTCACTGACAAACTCTTCGCGAGCCAGCATAGCGCCCTTGAATAAAGCATTGTTCTTTTCCAGTAGCTCCTGCCATTCTACTCGCTCAACTTCCGGCAAGTGATCAAGGCCATGCAGGAACATATCTTTACGGAACGCCGGGTAGCCCGCAAAGAGCTCGTCCGAGCCCTCGCCTGTCATAACCACCTTATAGCCGGCTTCATGCACTTGCTGGCTCATTAAATATTTAGCGACACCCAAGGTGTTGTATATAGTTCGTTCTGTATGCCATAGGGTTTTCACAAAGTGATCGTAAAGATCGTTCGCATTCAGTCGCATAATATGATGGTCAGCGTTGGTCGCTTCCGCCATCTCTTTCGCTATTGGTGTTTCGTCGTAGTCGTCCGAGTCAAAACCAATGGTAAAGGCTTTTACGGAAGTTTGAGTTGACGCGGAAGCCAGCCCCAGTATCGAACACGAATCGATACCACCTGACAAATAACAGCCGACCGGTACATCGGCGGTCATTCGATGCTGGACCGCCTCTAATAACTTGGCACGGACACCTTCAATGTACTCTTCTTCATCGACGTCAGCCCCCGGGTAACTGTGCTCGTGAGGAAAGTCGACGTCCCAGTATTTATGCTCTGACGCAACCACTTTGCCGTTTTTACGCTGCAATTTAACAACATAGCCCGGTTGCACCTGGTTTATGCCCTCAAACGCTGTAGAGCCCGGCACCATGACCTGAATTAATTGGTGATATAAACCTTCCGCCGAGAATTGACGCTTAACATCCGGGTGCGCAAATAAAACTTTCAGCTCCGAACCAAACACCACACCGTGTTCCGTTTCTGTCCAGTACAGCGGTTTAATACCGAAGCGATCACGCACTAAATACAGGCTGTCGTCTTTGGCATCAAACAAGCCAAATGCAAACTCGCCACGCAACTCTTTTAAGGTGTCCTCCATTCCGTAACGCTCGAATAAATGCAGTACAATTTCAGAGTCACTCTTACTGTTAAAACGTGCGCCACGCGCCGTTAAGTCGGCGCGAATACGTTTAAAGTCATAAAACTCACCGTTGTGTGTCAGCATCAAACGTTTGTCTGCGGACATAAAAGGTTGACGACCCCGGTTTTCATCGAGATCAATAATAGACAAGCGAGCGTGACTAAAACCTACGCCGCGCTCCGGTTGAATCTTGTAACCAAACCCGTCGGGCCCGCGATGATGCATAATCGCCGCCATGTTAACCAGAGTTTGAGGGTTAATTTCTCTATCCGTTTGGTGATGAAAAACGCCAGCAATTCCGCACATTCTTTGCTTTTCCTCGTATTAAACGACATCAATGACGCGTTCAGCTCGCTGAACCATACAGGTTAGTAACGCCATACGTAAAAACACTGCCCCTCTGGCCTGACTGAAATACCAATTATGAGGCGTATGATCTAAGTCCGTTGAAAGTTCCTCACCACGCGCCAATGGGTGTAAAATAATGGCGCTTTCTTTCAGTGGCGACTTCGCTGACAAGTGAAACTCACTGCCGTAGGTGTTTACTGAATTACCTTCCCATGAAATAGCATTGATATAAACCACATCAAGCTCTGGTAATACCTCATCGAGCTCTCTGGTGCTACGAATCTTTATACCGGCCTGTTCGACCTGCTCTTTTTGTTCGCTACCAAATAGCTGCTCTGTTGACGCCTCATCATGGATGATGACCAGCTCATCAATGGCTTTTGGAAACTTAGTTAAGCACTTAATGAAACTTCTAACCGTACGCATTTTGTTCGGTACGCCAATAATACCGACTTTTATCGGAGCTTTTTCCGCCTCTTCGGTGACTAAGTCAGGACGCCATTTAAATATCGCGTACATATCAGACAGCGCCTGAGTTGGATGCTCATCGGCACCGTTACCGGCGTTGATAATTGGAATACGCAGAGAATCTATCATTTCCTCAAGCGAGGTTTCGTTATTATCACGAAGAACCACGCAATCGCCGTAATTATTAAACATCTCGGCTATATCCGACAAACACTCACCTTTTGCGATGCCTGTGGTTGACCGGTCAGTTATCGACATAATGTCGCCCCCTAACCGATGCCAGGCGCTTTCAAACGACAGTCGCGTACGGGTGCTTGGCTCATAAAATGCGCTGATTAATATCTTACCCTGCAACGACGTACTAAAACGGCGGGGATTCGCTTCATACTTCGCCGCCAAACGAAACAACTGCAACATGCCTTGCTGAGAAAACTGGTCAGCCGACACAATATGTTGATTCGCCAATTTCAGTAGGTAATCGCCGTCCTCCTGAATAGCTTTTAACAATGCCTTCGGATGAGCATCGCCGCAGACATCAGGGCGCTCACGTTCGAAGGATACATCCTTTATGTTCATAGAATTACCATATTGTTTTTGAAATTAAATCTTTTACCCAAAGCACCAGAAGTACTACAGGCGCTAAGCAACTGAGGATCAACGCAGTGATAATCATCCACTCAAATACCGACTCACTCATTAGCATGTGCGTCTTCCTCCTGTAGCTGCTTCCAGTCAAAGTTGTACTGGCTGGTCATGATACCCACCGCGCATATCAGTCCGGATACCGCGCAAGACACCAGCGCTGCCACATAAAAACCTATCGCGAAATAACCTATCATTCCGCACGCTGTGCCCGCTGCCATAGCTATTGCTGCATAGGTACCGGTCAGCTTCTTATGATAAAGCCCCAGTAATATTGGCCAGATAGTGCTTGCCACAAAAGCTCCGGCAAAATTCAGTAATGCACCCAGCGTGGCTATTTTAGGAAGACAGAAAAGCCAGGTAATGACTCCCAAAGCAAAAATACAGCTTCGGTTAAAACGCATCAGGTTTTTATCGGACGCCTTCGGTTTTAGTTTTTTGTGGTAAATATCCTGGGTAACGAGATCGGATGTTGCCGCTAATAACGAATCGAGACTTGAGGCTAAGGCTGAAAATATCACAATGAAAACGATAACAGCGCCCGCTTTACCCAACACAGCTGCGGCAACGGTTGGACCTATCATATCCATACTCGGCGGAAATATGCCTAACTGTGGCGCCGCGAGCGCAATAAAGCCGGTAACAATAGGAATAGGCAACCACATTAACCCACCGGTTAAATAGGCTTTATAAGCAACACCCTTTTTAAACGATAGCGCCCGTGACCACCACACGTTGGAATGAAAAATTTCGCCCAGGCCGAAGAAAATATTATTAAACAGGAACATAACGGCAGCGGGGAACAGCACATCGAGCAGCTTGGGATGCTCCGCCGTCAAATTCTCGTGAATACTGCTTAGGCCAATATTGTCGATAAGCCAGTAAGCAATAAAGCTAACACCGGCAATAATAATGAGTGCCTGAATAAAGTCGGTTGCAATAACGGCGCGCATACCGCCAAACAAGGTGTAGCCCACGCAAATGACCAAAATTGTGGTCATACCTATGTGGTAGTCGAGCCCGGTTAAAGACTCCAAAAGAATACCGCCCGCCATGCCCAGGCTGATTAACCAACCGAATGCATAGACGACAGAAATAATCATGAATACAACCCAGGCAAACTGACCATAACGCAGTCGGATAAAGTCACCTGAGGTATAACCGTTAGGCAGCAGCTCTTTAATACGCTTCGCCATGGGGGCGAACAAAATAAGCCCCAGCGCTGCAAATGAGTAGCCTATCATGCCCCACACGCCAAACTGGAACGTCAGCTGTGGCGCAACCAAAGTGGTATTACTAGTCACCCAGGTTGCCATCGCCGTCGCCGCCGCAAAAGCAAAACCGACGTTTCGGCCGGCTAACGCAAAGTCTTCATGGCTTTTATTTTTGCGGCCCAGCCAATACCCAAAACCTATCCAAAACAGGCCAAAAAGAACAATGATGAGAATGCCGGTACTTGTGTCCAGTGCAAATTCAGTCATGGGAGTGGTGCCGCGAATGTGTCCATTTACGATGAAGTAAAAGCAACGTAGTTACGACTGCTACAAAAATAATTAAACCGATAAAAAACAGTGTCAGTGCCTGCCACAGAGGATAATGCTTAACCGTAACCTGAATAACATTACTGACCAGCGACTCGCCGCTTTCTGTTTCGGCTCTGGCTCTTAAGTGATAACTGCCATTTGAAAACCCGGTTAACGATATGGTGGAAAAGTCACCCAGTGCAGGGAACTGTTTCTGGTTTTCAGTAAAACTTGCGTCTGTCGCTACTTCAATCGTTAACTTGTCGAGCTTTTGCTGCTCTGACTTTGCAGACACTGAGACATTAAAGTACCCTTCTTTAATAACTGAAGTAGGCCCTTCAATGGTAAGCTGGTGAGCTGATTCATTCGCAAGGGTTGGCGTTGGCAGAAAGCCAATAAAACAAAATAAAAACAAGATATAGCAATAGTTAAAGCTTTTTTTGTTTTTTGTCATTAAGACATCTGCTCGCCAACGCAAGTTGAAATTTCAGGCTATCAGCCAATTATAGCAATTTCAACTGTTTCACGGGGTCATCTGTTTTACGTTGTATACCGTATATGACACAACATAATTTTTACGTTTAGTGGCTTTTAACTTATGAAGTATTTATGCAGCCTGGGGTCGAATATCGATCCTGAAATGAACATCCATCACGCAAAACAGCAGTTACGAACGCTCAGCGGCGACTGCTTGTTCAGCCAAAACATAGCCACGAAGCCGGTTGATATTGATACAAACAACGGTTTTCTCAACGCCTTATTTATTGTCGATACACCGCTTAGCTCAGATGAGCTAAAGCAGCAATTTAACCAAATAGAAGAAGCTCTGGGTCGCGACCGCAGTGACCCGGAAAGAAGCAAAAAAGACAGAACCATCGATATCGATATTTTAGGGCTTCTTGATGAACGCCCTGACGTACCAGACTATTTACAATCACTGACCACAGAGTTAGGGCTTGCCTCATGACAAAAACCGCACTTGTTACCGGCGCTGGTCGCCGTTTCGGCTTTGAAGTCGCCAAAGCACTTATAGAAGACGGCTACAAAGTATTTGCACATTACAACCGTTCAAAAGACGGTGTCGACGAGCTCAGTAAACTAGGCGCTGAGCCGGTTCAGGCCGACTTTACCCGCCAGGATGACGTGAACGCTCTGGTAGCTCAGGTAAAAAAAGACGCCCCTACGCTCGATTTATTGATTAATAATGCGTCCTGTTTTTTCGACAATGATACGGTCGACAATAACCCGGAAGCCCTTGCAGCTGTCTTTCAGGTCCACAATGTTGCGCCCTACCTACTCATTACAGGCTTACAACAGCAGCTGTCGAACTCTGACAATGGGCTTATCATAAATATTACTGATATTTACACCGACAAGCCGTCCACGAATTACATTGCTTATTGTGCAGCGAAAGCAGGTTTAGCTAATATGACTCAGGCTTTTTCTAAAACATTAGCGCCGGACGTGCGTGTTAACGCTATTCAGCCAGGTCCTATTTTATTCCTGCCTGAGCACGATAACGAACATAAAATGCAAGTGCTGGATGAGACGCCGTTGCGTGTAGAAGGTGGCTTAAAGCCCATGATAGACACAGTGCGCTTTTTACGCGACAACCCATTCTTAACGGGCGAATCGATAAAAGTCGATGGTGGCAGAGCGCTTAAGCTATAAAAAAACCCCGGCTGTTGAACCGGGGTTTATCGTTTTAGCTAACTATTACTTAAGCATTTGACGCAGTACGTAGTGCAAGATACCGCCGTTTTTGTAATAGTTCATTTCGTTGCCGGTATCGATACGGCATTTCACCTGGAACTTCTCTTCTGAACCGTCTTTGCGTTTAGCAACAACGTCCAGCATTTGACCTGCTTTCAGGTCACCGTTCAGTCCCAATACAGAAATTTGCTCTTCGCCGGTTAGCTTATGAGCTTCAACGCCCTGCCCGTCGACAAACTGCAGCGGTAGAACGCCCATACCAACCAAGTTAGAGCGATGAATACGCTCATAACTCTCAGCGATAACAGCCTTAACACCCAGCAGACGCGTGCCTTTTGCAGCCCAGTCACGGCTAGAGCCTGTACCGTACTCTTTACCTGCCAACACGACTAACGGTGTGTCGTTTTCCATGTACTTCATGGCGGCGTCGTAAATTGGCATTTGCTCGCCTGTTGGAATGAACTTAGTAAAGCCACCCTCAACATTATCGAGCATTTGGTTTTTAATGCGGATATTTGCAAAAGTACCGCGCATCATCACTTCGTGGTTACCACGGCGTGAACCGTATGAGTTAAAGTCCTTAACCGCAACACCGTTTTCCTGCAAATATTTACCCGCAGGTGAGTCAGGCTTAATTGAGCCTGCCGGCGAAATATGGTCAGTCGTAATAGAGTCCGCGAACACCGCCAGTACATTAGCGTCTTTAATATCGCTTGGGTCTTCCAGCGGCTTATCAATACCTTCGAAGAACGGCGGGTTCTTAACGTAGGTAGACTCGTCCTGCCAATTATAGGTTTTACCTTCAGCAACACTAATGCGCTGCCACTCTTCGTCGCCAGCAAAGACTTCAGCGTATTCCTTGCCGAACATCTGGTTATCAACCATTTTCACCGCTTCTGAAATTTCAGCGCTGCTTGGCCAAATGTCTTTCAAGAATACGTCGTTTCCGTCTTTGTCTTTACCAATAGGGTCTTTGGTTAAGTCAGTACGAGTTGTACCGGCTAACGCATAAGCAACGACTAGCGGTGGTGAGGCCAACCAGTTTGCCTTAACTTCTGGGTGAACACGCCCTTCAAAGTTACGGTTACCGGACAACACTGAGGAAACCGTCAAGTCGCCTTCCTGAATCGCTTCAGTAATTTCATCGTCCAGTGGACCCGAGTTACCAATACAGGTCGTACAGCCATAGCCCACAAGGTTAAAGCCGAGTTTATCGAGGTACTCGTCCAGACCTGCTTTCGCCAAGTAATCAGTAACCACCTTCGAACCAGGTGCCAGTGACGACTTAACCCACGGTTTACGCATTAACCCTTTTTCTATCGCTTTTTGAGCTAATAAGCCCGCTGCCATCATAACGCTTGGGTTTGACGTATTCGTACAAGAGGTAATAGCAGCAATAACAACGTCACCATGTGACAAGCTGTAATCCTTACCTTTTACCGGTACTTCTTTATCTTTCTCAGCTGACTGACCATTCGTCTCAAGAATTAGGTCAAAGTTGCTACCCAGTTGCTCCATGTTGACACGATCTTGCGGACGTTTTGGTCCTGCAAGCGATGCTGTCACATCGCTTAGATCTAACTCCAACGAATCGGTGTATTCTGGTTCGTTGTCGTTGTCACGCCATAAGCCCTGAGCTTTGCTGTATTTTTCAACCAGCTCAATGGTTTCCTCGTCACGGCCAGACAAACGGAAGTAACGCAGTGTTTCATCGTCGACCGGGAAGAAGCCACAAGTTGCACCGTATTCTGGTGCCATGTTCGAGATTGTTGCGCGGTCTGCCAATGGCAGGTTATCTAAGCCCGGTCCGTAGAATTCAACAAACTTACCGACTACGCCTTTTTCACGCAGCATTTGCGTAACTGTTAAAACTAAGTCCGTTGCAGTCACACCTTCGTTGAGTTTACCGGTTAAACGGAAACCAACCACTTCTGGAATGAGCATAGAAACCGGTTGGCCAAGCATTGCGGCTTCAGCTTCAATGCCGCCAACGCCCCAACCCAATACACCAATACCGTTAATCATGGTGGTATGAGAGTCGGTTCCGACTAGCGTGTCCGGGAACGCAAAAGTTTTGCCATCTTCTTCTTTAGTCCAGACACTCTTACCTAAATACTCCAGATTAACCTGGTGACAAATACCAGTGCCCGGCGGCACTACGCGGAAGTTTTCAAATGCGCCCTGTCCCCACTTCAGGAATTCGTAACGCTCTTTGTTACGCTCCATTTCAATGCGGACGTTTTCTTTAAAGGCTTCGGGGCTTGCATACTTATCGACCATAACCGAGTGGTCAATGACCAAGTCGACAGGCGACAGCGGGTTGATGGTTTCAGGGTTGTGCCCTGCTTTATCCACCGCGTCACGCATGGCCGCCAAGTCGACAATGCCCGGCACGCCGGTAAAGTCCTGCATAAGAACACGCGCTGGGCGATACTGTATTTCACGGTCAATTTTCTTATCTTTCTGCCAATCGACCATGGCTTTTAAATCGTCTTCATTCACTGTGCTGCCGTCTTCATTTCGCAGCAAGTTTTCTAATAACACTTTCATTGAAGCCGGAAGTTTTGAAATATCCCCTAGAGCTTCTGCCGCTTTGGGCAAACTGTAGTAATGAAAGGTTTTTCCGTTAACCTCTAATGTACTTAAGGTTTTCAGACTGTCTTTGCCTGACATAGATACTCTCCCATTCGCTTCTTAAGCGTTTTGTTAAGCCAAACGATACTTCTAATATAGACAAACAGAACCGTTTGAGCCACATAAAGTGCTTTCTATGCAAACACAAATCAAAGACTTGTGCCAACACACTGCGCGTTAAATGCTCAGTTAATCCACTATAATCGTTATTTTCTTACTTTATATTACATAGTCCGGAAAAACCGTTTAAGATCAATAAGACTTAAGTTTTAACCAGCATCACAGGACGCAGGAAATGAGCAAGGTACTCGACGACTTATTGAACCTACTGACACTGGAAACCATTGAAGATGGTCTTTACCGCGGCCAAAGTCAGGATTTAGGCTTTGGTGCCGTATTTGGCGGTCAGGTCATTGGGCAGGCTTTATCTGCTGCAAAGGAAACACTGCCGCCAGAGCGTGTAAGTCATTCGTTTCACAGCTACTTTTTACGTCCGGGCGATGCAAAAAAGCCCATTGTTTATGACGTAGAAAATATTCGTGACGGCAAAAGCTTTTCGGCCCGACGGGTGCAGGCTATTCAATATGGCAAGCCTATTTTCTACATGACAGCGTCGTTTCAACAACAAGAACAAGGGTTTGAGCATCAAGATGTGATGCCACAGGTTCCGGGTCCCGAAGGCTTGGTTTCTGACTTGGATATTTATCGCGAGCATGAAGAGCTTATCCCAGCGCCGCTGAGAAATAAGTTTATCTGCGAAAAGCCGATAGAAATGCGCTTTGTTACACCCTATAACCCATTTAAACCCGAGAAAGATGAACCTAAGCGTTATGTTTGGTTAAAAGCCAACGGCAACATGCCTGCGGATACTCGCGTACATAAATACCTATTGGCTTATGCCTCAGACTTTAACTTCTTACCGACAGCCTTGCAGCCTCACGGCGTCAGTTTTGCGCAACCTAATATGCAAGTTGCTACCATTGACCATGCTATGTGGTTCCACCGGGACTTCCGCATGGATGACTGGGTGTTATACGCAATAGACAGTCCTTCGGCCAGCGGGCAGCGTGGACTTGTACGTGGTCAGATTTATACCAGAGACGGTGTTTTGGTCGCATCGACCATTCAGGAAGGTGTTATGAGAGACCGCAGTTAATTGCGGTCTCCCGGGTTTTATCAGGTTAGAGAAACAAAGAACCCTGCAATAGCGGCACTCATCATATTGGCGAGTGTCGCTGCCAATAAAGCTCTCATACCCAGTCGGGCAATATCATGACGACGACTTGGCGCCATGCCACCTAGCCCACCAAGCAAAATAGCAATAGATGAGAAGTTCGCAAAACCACAAAGCACGAAAGTAATAATGACCTGCGAATGCTCACTCATTTGATCTTTGTAATTCACGAAATCGAGGTAAGCGACAAATTCATTAATAACCAGCTTTTGGCCAATGAAGCTACCAGCCAGGTTCGCTTCGTCCCAACTGACCCCTAATACATAGGCAACCGGCTGGAAGACATAGCCAAAGACTTCTTGCAGAGTTAAGTCCGCGTAACCAAACCAGCTACCGACCCAACCAAAAATGCCGTTAATTAATGCAATAAGTGCCACAAAGGCTAACAACATTGCACCCACATTCATGGCTAGCTGCAAACCGCTGGACGCGCCTTGTGCAGCGGCATCAATCACGTTTGCTGAATTTTCTTCAACTTCTATTTCTTCTAAGTCGTTACGTGGCTTCTCGCATTCAGGAATCATCATTTTGGCCATGAGGAACCCTGCCGGAGCTGCCATAAAGCTTGCCGCGATTAGATATTTCAGCTCAACACCAACGCCCGCATAGCCCGCCAATACGGAGCCTGAAACGGACGCCATTCCGCCAACCATCACGGCAAACAATTCCGAACGGGTCATAGTGCCTATGAAGGGTCGCACCATCATGGGCGCTTCGGTCTGCCCCACAAAAATATTAGCTGCTGCCGACATTGATTCCGGACGACTGGTACCTAATAATTTTTGCAGACCGCCGCCAAGAATTCTAATAACCCACTTCATAATGCCTAAGTAATAAAGCACTGAAATAAGTGATGAGAAAAAGACAATAACGGACAACACCTGAATGGCGAACACAAAACCAAAGTCTTCGGACGCTAAGTTGCCAAAAAGAAAATCGATACCCGCTTTTGTATAACCTATAACGGTCGAAACACCTTGCGCGAACCCAAACAGCATTTCGCGCCCTATAGGCACATAAAGTACAAATCCGGCAAGCACCACTTGAATAGCAAACGCACCGAGAACGGTGCGCCAGCGGATAGCTTTACGGTTAGTAGAAACCAAATAAGCAACGAGAAAAATAATGGCAATGCCAAGAATACTATTCATAAGAAAACCAGTTTATTCCGCCAGCAACTGACGTATTTTTGTTTTTATAATGTCAATGGCTATTTCGTTCTGGCCACCGCGAGTGACAACAAGATCTGCATACTGCTTGGATGGGAAAATAAAGTCAAAAAACGCCGGGCGCACGTACTGCTCATACTGTTCAGTAACAGACTGTAGTGTTCTGCCACGCTCCTCAATATCGCGCTTAATACGACGCAGCAAGCAAATATCCAACGGCGTATCCATAAATACGGAAATGTCGAACTGTTCGCGAAGCTTTTCGTCCGTCAGCAGCAAAATACCTTCAACCATAACCACCCTTGCCGGTGCGACTTTAATACTTTCAGGCAAGCGAGTGTGTGTTTTGTGACTGTATTGTGGCATTTCGACTGCTTCGCCAGCTTTCAGCTGCTTGAGGTGTTGCATGAGCAAGTCATGCTCAAACGCTGCAGGCTGGTCATAATTTGTAAGAACGCGCTGCTCCATTGTCATATGACTTTGGTCGCGGTAATAGGCATCCTCGGCGAGAATGGCGATACCGTCAGTGCCGAGTTCGGCCACTAACTCCTGATAAACCGTTGAGGCAAACAAGCTTTTACCTGATGCTGAAGCCCCTGCTATTGCTATAACTGTCGTCTTACTCACAAGATACCGTATCTATTTGCTGCAAACCGCGCGCAATTATCCTTGATTGTCTGTGTAATTAAAAGACTTGACTAAGACCTTATTTCACACAAACAACCCTCCATCATTTCAATATGTTTAATTTCGTTACAATTTAATAGCCCTTTTCATGAGCATAACAAGCCGTCCTTTCGTATAGTAGACGAGCTTATAAAAACAAATTGGGAACAACGATGAAAATGATGAAAACCCTCACTGCAGTGGCAGTGACAACAGTATTATTAGGCGGCTGTCAGTCAACCAGCTCTGCTAATAACACCACGGCCGTTAGCCAGTCACAATTTCCAGAAGTTAAAGTCGATTATGAGACTTTTACTTTAGATAACGGTTTAACCGTTGTTGTGCATGAAGATCGCAAAGCGCCAATTGTTGCTGTTAACGTCTGGTATGCCGTTGGCTCTAAAGACGAAAAACCCGGTAAAACTGGTTTTGCCCATCTGTTTGAACACTTGATGTTCAATGGTACTGAAAACTACGACGATGAGTACTTCGGTCCCTTCGAGCGTGCTGGTGCAACCGAAATGAACGGCACCACCAACAATGACCGCACCAACTACTTTGAAAATGTCCCGACTCCTGCGCTTGATATGGCGTTATGGATGGAGTCGGACCGCATGGGTCATTTGTTAGGCGCTGTGACTCAAGAAAAACTCGACGAACAACGTGGCGTTGTGCAAAACGAGAAGCGCCAGGGCGAAGCTCAGCCATACGGTAAAGCCTGGAGCTACATTGCCGAGCAAACATTCCCGGAAGGTCACCCTTATTCATGGTCGGTTATTGGCTCCATGGAAGACTTAAATGCGGCAACTTTGGACGACGTCCATCAATGGTTTAAAGATTATTACGGTGCTGCAAACGCGGTATTAGTTTTAGCCGGTGATATTGATGTTGAAACCGCTAAAGAGAAAGTGACTAAATATTTTGCAGATATTGGTCCGGGCAAGCCTCTGAAAAAACAAGAAGCCTGGGTTGCTAAGCGCAATGAAACTAAACGTGCGACTATGGAAGACCGTGTTCCAGCCGCTCGTGTATATAAAGTTTGGAATACCGCGCAAATGGGTACGGCTGACTCCGAATACCTTGAACTATTTGCCGACATCCTTGCTAATGGTAAAAACTCACGTCTTTATGAGCGCTTAGTATACGAAGAGCAAATTGCCAGCTCAGTCGGCGCGTTCCAATATGGTCGTACTCTTGCCGGGCAGTTTATGATTACCGCTGATGCAAAAGCGGGCGTCGAGCTCGAGCAAATTGAAGCCATCATTAACGAAGAACTGGAACGTCTAATTAATGAGGGACCAACGCAAGCTGAACTGCAACGCACTAAATTCAGTAATACAGCTAACTTTGTCCGCCGCGCTGAAAAAGTAGGTGGCTTCGGTGGTAAGTCAGACATTTTAGCCTCTGGCGCCGTCTACCACGATAACCCTGGCTTCTATGCTCAGGAAATGGAGTGGACCAAGCAAGCAACCGTTAGTGACGTTCAAAATGCGGCTCAACAGTGGCTTTCAAGCGGTGATTTCGTTCTGAACGTTGTTCCACAACCAAACTACACGGCGCAGGAAACGGATGCTGATCGTTCTGAGCTTCCGAACGTGGGTGACTTACCACAATTAGAGCTGCCGGAAGTTGAACAATTTACACTATCGAATGGCTTAGACGTTTACTTAGCACAACGTACCGATACGCCAACCATCGAAATGAGCTTAGTCTTTGACAGTGGTTACGCCTCTGACGTTGGCGGCAAACTGGGCACGGCAAGTTACACTATGTCGATGCTAAAAGAAGGTACTGAGAGTCTGAGTTCGCTAGAGTTGAGTGAACGTCTGGAGTCTTTAGGGACTAACCTGAATGCATCAGCTAGCCTAGATAGCTCGCGCATTAGTATGGACACACTGAGCGTTAACTTTGCAGAAAGTCTGGGGCTTATGAATGACGTGCTGCAAAACCCAGCTTTCTCAGAAGAAGAAATTGAACGTAAGCGCTCAAACTGGATTGAAGGTATTCGCAAAGAAGAAGCTCGCCCTCAAACTCAGGCTTTGCGAGTTCTGCCAGGCTTAATGTTTGGTGATGGCCATGCTTACAGCCAACCATTAACAGGCTCTGGTACAGTCGAGTCTATTAAGTCTTTGACGCGTGACGACTTAGTTGAGCACGCACAAACCTGGCTACGCCCGGATAACGCAAAACTGGTTATTGTAGGTGATACCACAGTAGAGCAGGCTAAATCTCTGCTGGAAGAGCAATTCGCCAGCTGGCAGGCTCCAGCAACGCCTAAACCTGAAAAAACCTTGGATGCATCTGCTGCGTCAGACGAAAACCGAGTGTTCTTAATTGATAAGCCAGGAACACCGCAGTCACTGATTATAGCGGGTCAGCTAGCACCTTCGGGTCAGGTCGATAACGCCGACACTGTCGATGTCATGAATACAATTCTTGGCGGCAGCTTCACCAGTCGCTTAAACATGAACCTTCGCGAAGACAAAGGTTGGTCTTACGGCGCACGTTCTATTTGGCTAGACAACGAAGGCCCGGGACTATTGATGGCGCTTGCGCCGGTTCAAACCGACAAGACCCAAGAGTCTATTCAGGAGATTGTCAAAGAGTTTACTCAGTATGAAGACGACAAGCCGGCCACTGACGACGAACTTGCTAAAGTTAAAGCGAACAAAACCGCTAAACTGCCTGGTGCTTATGAAACCAAAGGTGCCTTGTTAGGCGGTCTAGTCAGTACCTTTAACAAAGGCAAAGACGTTGAGTATCTTGAGTCTTATGGCCAGCGTATTAACGCTATAACGTTGGATGATATTCAACAAAGCGCCGACAAGGTGTTAACGCCAAACGCAATGACCTGGGTTATTGTTGGTGACTTAGCTGAAATTGAAGATAAGGTTCGCGAGTTGAACCTGGGTGAAGTCACGATTCTTCAAAGTGACGAAGAATAAAGGGTAAGGTGCTCTCAATAAAAAGCCCCGGCTTAATCGTTAAGCCGGGGCTTTTTTATGCCTTAAAGCACATTAATGCATCGAGCCACTAGGCGCCAAATAACTGCTCAGCGCGGCTATGCAGAATCCAGCTGGTGAGAATGTACTTGTCGTTTGAAACCGGCATTCTGCCGCGGTGTGTATGCGTGAAATAAGCAGGCGCTATGACCATTTGCCCAGCCTTAGGTTTTAGCGAACGTTCTTGATAATAAAAATCAGTTTCGCCACCTTCTTCCACATCATTCAAGTAATACATAAACAGCAACGCCCGGTGCAGTGGCTCGGTCGAGCCTTTTTGCGGAAATGTTTCGCAATGCCAGTAATTATAGTTACCCTCACCTTTTCGGTATCGCTGCATTTGAATAGCACCCACTCGAAACAACTTTTGCATAATAGCCATTTCATTGCCTTTGGCTATTTCATCAAAGTTTTCATGGGTCAAAGGCGTTGGTTGTTGAGTTTTAGGGTGTTGCAGTGTCAGTGCGACCGGCGCAATTAGTGCAAAATGATACTTTTTAAAGTACTGCAGTGCATGGTCTGCTGTCGTTTTCTGTATTTTTAACAATAACTCCTGATATTCCGGGTGGGAGTTTAGCATTAAGTCCGTACTGGACTTTTTACTGGTATCAACACCACCGCCTGTTCGTCCCTGAAAGGTATGTGCGGAGCTCTCAAAAGTCGTTATCAATTGTTCGCAAAATTCCGGCGATAACGCGTTATCGTAGGTTTCAATAAAATCAGGCATAGGAAAAATCAGTTTAGTAGTCGGTTTACTTCGGGGCTTGGTTTGCCAATGTAATAGCCTTGCAAATACTCAATATTCTGGCTACACAAATAGCTGTTCACTTCTTCGTTTTCGACAAACTCGGCAACAATAGGAATGTTTAATTCCTTACAGATACTTATCATGCCATTTAAAATGCTGGCACTAGTCTCATCATAAAGCACATTCTGAACAATACTGCCGTCAATTTTTAAGTAGTCGGGGCGAAGGCTGATAAGCCGGGAAAAATTTGAATACCCCACACCAAAGTCATCAATCGCAATTTGACCACCCAGTTGCCTTACCTCTTTAGCAAAGGTCTGAACTTTCTCAAAGTCCTCAGTCGACTCTGTTTCGGTTATTTCAAATATCAATTGCGCCTTTTTGTGCTCCATCAGCACATAACGTATGAAGTTAACGGTTTTATCGTTGAGTATGTCTTCAATGGATAAATTCACAGATATAGCGACGCCAAATTCCTCAGAAGCTAATACCGCCTGCTCTATGACTGAGCGAGTAATTTCACAGTAATAACGCGTCGTTTTTGCTTTATCGAGGAACATTCCTGGCGGCAAGTCACTATTATTGTCTCGCATTCTGACAAGAGCTTCGTAATAACTTGGGCGTTCTTTCGAGGTACTCTTAATTGGCTGGTAATAATTAATGAAACGATGGTCAGTGATAGCGGACTGAATCTTCGGAATCCAATTGATCTTGTTTTCTTTTAAGAACTCGCGCTCTCGTACCACTTCAATTTTATGGCCAGAGTAAATTGCCTTCGCCTTTGACAGTGCACTTTCTGCCAACTGCAGGTGTTTGTTATCTCCTACGCCCATACCTATTGCCACGTCCAAATTCGCTTCTACGTCACGAACCTGAAGCTTTAAGTCTGACAATAATTCGTAAAAATGCAGCAGGTGACTTTCAAAAAGCGTGGGGATCATCCGAAAGTCGGGAATCAGAGCAAACTTGTCGCTATACAGGCGATAAATATTAATATGGTTAGGTTTTAACTGGTTCTGAGCCCAAAGACTGAACTTTCGGAGCAGTTCATCGCCGAAATCTAAGCCGTAAAAATCGGCATAACTACGGAATTTGCGAATGTCGAGTACCGCCAGGCACTGCGCTTTAACACGCTTTAAGTCATTTAGCAGGTCGACCCGCGTCGGCAAACCTGTTACCCGATCATAACGAGCTTCCTGCAAAAGCTCATCTAAATAAACTTCACGGGAAATATCCTGAAACAGCAAGACTAGCTCGCTCAAACTACCTTTCTCGTCGTACAGCGGTATCGTCATACAACGGCACCAGTTAGTGCGGGTATTACTTTCCAGGCAAACAGTACCATTCCAGCTATTCCCCGACTCAATAGCGTAGCTAATCACTTCTTTTATATGATCACGGTTATCAGGGTGCAGAAAGTTGTGAAACAGTGTTGTTTGTTTCAGGTAGTGAATATCGAGCAGCTTATGCATGGAGTCACTTAACCACCGAATGTGACCAGACGGAGACAGTCGGGCACAAAGCGCAGTAGACTCTAGTGTATTTATGTACTGCTTTAACAAAAATTGATCACGCATTCGCGCTTGGTTACCTCAGCAACTCAATATAGATGTTAGCTTTTTGTAATGTAACGAATTCGATAGGATAATAACAGCCCGCAACAGCAGATATTTCTTTAAATTTACGGTCTAGCTTGCGTATAATCCACTCGCTTTTACAAACTTGACTAAAATTCAGGCGTTTTCTCAATGAAACACATTGTTTTCTCTTTATTGATTCTTTTAGCTTTACCCTTCACGGCAACGGCAGAAAAATACTGGTCAGACACCAGCCTTACCTATTTGAACGGCGGTGACTATGAAGTTGGCGACCCCGATCGCCAGGTCATCACCCTGGAATATGTCGGCGGTTACAGCTGGGGTAAAATATTCGCATTTGGCGACAGACTCGAGTCTGACAACGGCGACACCGAAACCTATATTGAGGTATCTCCGGAAGTCTACTTTGTCGAATTCGAAGACAATTTAGTGAACAACTTAAGCTTTACTACAACAGCAGAAATTGGCGATGGTTTTACTCATTACCTGTATGGTATTGGCGCCGCTTTTGACTTACCGGGCTTTCAGTTCTTCGAAATTGACGCGTACAGAAGAAACAACGACGGTTTTGAAAACAACTATCAGGTAACGCTGTCATGGGGTCTGCCTTTCTCCATTGGCGAAACCGAGTGGATGTACGACGGCTTTTTAGATTACGCGTCTGGCATTAGTGGTGTTGGCCCAGCCAATATGAACTTTACTTCACAGTTAAAGTGGAACCTGGCACCGTATTTCGACCTATCTGCGCCACTTTACGTTGGTGTCGAGTACGTTTACTGGCGCAACAAGTTTTACATTGACGGTGTTAATGAGAAAAACCCTAACTTATTGATTAAATGGCACTTTTAAGTGCCATTTTCTTATAAATGGTAAACGCCTTGATAATCCGCGACATCAACGTCGAAAGACGTCGTTTGCATGAGGTGGTCGCGGAATGTTTCTAAGGCGCCCAGCTCCCCATGCACTAGCTGAATTGCCGTATTTGGCTTTAACTCAGACTGTTTCAGCCACTGCGTAATTTCTTCATAATCGGCATGGCCCGACAAGCCCTCCAGGGCTCTTATGCGGGCTTTTACCGGCAACCATTGGCCATGCAATTTAATCGACTCCACACCCTGTAACATCTTAGCACCGCGCGTACCGCCTGCCTGATGACCACTGAATAACACCGTAGCACGATGGTCAGCCAGCCAACGCTTAAAATGGTGCAATATACGGCCGCCGGTCGCCATACCACTGCCGGCTATAATAATATGTGGGCCCGACTGCGATGCAATCGCTTTCGATGCATCCACCGAGCGGGTGTATTCCACTTTATTAAAAGTATTCTGGCACTGAGCATCGGAAAGTTTATGCAACTCATGAAAGCGCTGATACAAACCAGACACGTTAATGGCCATTGGCGAGTCCAGGAAAATAGGCTCTCGCGGAATACGCTTTTCGTCCATCAATTTCACAAGCAAATACTGCAACAACTGCGCTCGTCCCACCGAAAAACTCGGAATTAATAACACACCACCAGACTGAGAAGTCTCATTAACCACTTCAGCAAGCTGCTCTTCCGTACTTTCTGTGTCAGCATGTCGTCTGTCACCATACGTTGACTCGAGCATCAACAAATCGAGGTCTGGCAAAGGCTCTGGTGGGTACATCATAATGTCGTTGGGACGTCCAATGTCGCCGGAAAACCCTACTCGCTTACCATCGGCTTCAAGAATCACGCTGGCAGCTCCTAAAATATGACCTGCCTTGCGCAGGGTTATGGTGATATCGCCAATAGAAAACTGCTGATGATATTCCACGCCCTGAAACAACGTCATGGACGCTTTTGCGGTCGCTTCATCATAAAGCGGCTCAGGCTTTTCATGCCGACTGAGCTTATGTTTACCGAGATACTTGGCGTCCTCTTCTTGTATACGACCACTGTCCGCCAGCAAAATATCGCTCAAACCAACCGTTGCATGATGCGTAAACACAGGACCACGATAGCCATTTTTATATAAAACCGGAATAAAACCAGAATGGTCTAAATGCGCATGTGTCAGAACAACACCATCAACGTTCTGAATACCCATTGGCAAAGGCTGCCAATTACGTCGGCGTAACCACTTATAGCCCTGAAACAACCCACAGTCGACCAATAGACGAGTAGATTCGGTTTCGACTAAATATTTTGAGCCGGTTACGGTCTCTGCACCGCCTAGAAATACAATTTTCATACAGCGTCCTTTTCAATGCGATCACGGCCGTTGCGTTTTGCCTGCAATAGCGCTCTATCTGCTCGGTCGATAGTGACCATTATGTGTTCATTTTTCGACACCTGCGCAACACCAAAGCTACAGGACAAACGTTCTGAAAGCGATGATATTGTTATTCTTGATATCGCCTCTCTCAGTTTATGCGCAACACCAACAGCTCCGCTTTGATCGGTATCAGGCAATAAGATCATAAATTCATCACCGCCAAAGCGACCGAGTATGTCGGACTCACGCAGTTGCGTATTGACCGCCTGAGTAATTTCAACAAGTGCTGAGTCACCGATAATATGTCCGTAAATATCATTAATTGACTTAAACTTGTCGACATCGAACATAATAACCGAAATAGGCTTATTGCGCCGTTTCGCCATTTTTAATAATAAGTCAGCCTGCTGCATAAAGTGTTCGCGAGAAGCGGCGCTTGTTAAGCCGTCTTGCGACACCTGATGGGTCAGATATTGGTTGTGCGCGATAAGCGCCGGGACCGTTAGTCCAAACCAAGCACTTGAGGCAATAACGGTTACCGCAAACTGATACACTATAGCGTAGTCCATTAAACCTAATAAACCGATAGAAAACGCCGTAATTGTGCTGAAAACAGCAAGAGCGATAGCCGTTTTTAATGGCGATTCGGGGTAAGAAATCCAAAGCAGGGGTAGTATTAAGAAAAAGACGACAAAAGCCGCTTCTTCATAGCTCGAAAACTTAGAAATGATCAAGCAAACGGCCAACATAACCAATGTAACCAGCAGTTTACAGGCAAAAGACGACCAACTCCCTCCCCCTTCTGTGAACTTTAAACCGCCCAGCCAACGCTCGATTTGAGGATAACGCCAACTGACCAACGCAATGAAAATAGGCGTGAGTACGATAACGCCACTTAAATCGCCAATCCACCATGGCAGCCAGGTGTACCAAAGTGCCTCAGGCTCAAGCAAACTGCCGGAAATCATGACTTCAGTACCCAGCCAAGCCGCGCAAAATGACGACAACGCAGCGACTCCCAAAAACGTCATAATAGTGCTGGATAAACCGTGGCTGCCCAACCGTATTAGCTTAGAACGAAGTAGCCATGCGCCCAGAAAATAAGGCACAGTATGAGCCACTCCAAAAGTCACACCGGTAACCAGCAACTCTTTAACCGGCGTTTGGTCACCGTATAAATCTGAGACCCATAAAGTGGTAATTACGCCTCCCAGCAATATTGCCGGAAACGCTCGCCAACTCATGACCAAAAAAGCGGCAAATGTCAGACCTGCCGGTGGAAACCAAATACTGGCGTGCGGGCCGTACTCCATGACAGCGGCAACACGCCACAAGAGTACCCAAGCCAGAGTTAGTAAAATTGTTCGTAGTAAGTGTTGGCGCAAAGTTAGCTTCTTTTTATTTTTCGTTATGCTTCTAACTGTTATCAAAAAACGATCAAAAGGCAACCTTTAGTGTATTGACGAAGGCAATTTAACTTGCTTCACTCAAAGTTAATAAGGAGTGAATAATGACGCAGCAATACCCTAAAGCGGACCAGTTTATGGCCAATACACATGAGGTTGAAAACCAGCCCCAGCCTTTGGAGAACTATAACCTTTATTTAGCCGATACTGCGCTGCAAAGTGCTGTTGAGCGAGAAGGGGCCAGCTGGGCATTTTCTGACCTTATTGCCTTTGGTGAGCTGGCAGGCCAACGTGAAAGTATTGAACGCGGCTTTCAGGCAAACAAATATCAGCCAGAGCTTCGCACCCACGACCGCTACGGACACCGTATTGACCAAGTCGATTTTCACCCCAGTTACCATCAACTAATGACAACAGCGATTGAACACGGTCTGCACGCAAGCCCGTGGAGCGACCCCAAATCGGGAGCTCATGTGGCACGAGCTGCCAAGTATTATTTGCATACTCAAGTCGAAGCCGCCCACGGCTGCCCTATTACCATGACTTTTGCCGCTATTCCGGCATTGCGTCATCAACCAAATTTGTTGCGGGAATGGGCGCCAAAAATTATGGCTCGTACCTATGATCCCAGTAACCGCCCGCATACCGAGAAAAACGCAGTAACCATTGGTATGGCTATGACTGAGAAACAAGGCGGCTCTGACGTAAGAAGAAATACGACGAGGGCTTACCCTATTGGCCAAACAGGCCCTGGCGAAGCTTATGAATTGGTTGGGCATAAGTGGTTTGTGTCGGCGCCTATGTGTGATGCGTTTCTAGTGTTAGCCCAAACCGATAATGGGTTGTCTTGCTTTTTAGTTCCCCGCTGGCGTCCCGACGGCTCTAAAAACCCACTACAAATACAACAACTCAAACAAAAAATGGGAAACGCCGCCAACGCTTCCAGCGAAACCGAATTGCGCGGAGCTTTGGGCTGGATGGTCGGCGAAGAAGGTCGCGGTGTTCGCACTATTATTGAAATGGTCACTACCACTCGCTACGACTGTATGATTGGCTCCTCTTCCGGTATGCGCCAGGCCGCTGCTCAGGCCATTCACCATGCCTCAAATCGGGAAGCTTTCGGTGCTCGGTTAAGCGAACAACCACTCATGCAAAACCTACTGGCCGACCTGGCACTAGAAAGCGAAGCCGCTATGACCTATACCATGCGCATAGCTCGCGCAATGGACAACCAAGACAATGAGCACGAAAAGCTGCTGTCCCGCATTGCTACGCCCATTGGCAAATACTGGATTTGTAAGCGCACACCTAACCACGCCTATGAGGCGATGGAGGTTATTGGTGGTAGTGGAGTGATGGAAAACCACATTATGCCACGCCTTTTCCGGGAGTCTCCGGTTAACGCAATATGGGAGGGTAGCGGTAACGTTCAATGTCTGGATATTTTGCGTGCTATTGAGAAGCAACCTGACGTTCTCGATGCCTACTTTATGGAATTACAGAAAGCGCAGGGAGTGAATAGACGCTTTGATACATTTTTGAATGACATAAAGTCCGAGTTTACAGACACCAACACGCTGCAATACCGGGGCCGGATCATAGCCGATAAAATGGCACTTGGCTTACAAGCGGCGTTATTGCTTCAACACTCAACTAGCGACGTTGCCGATGCATTTTGCCTAAGCCGTCTAGCCTCAAACGGAGGCTTAAATTATGGGACAATGCCGACAGAAGTTAACTGTGCTGCGATCGTCGAAAGGGCCGCGCCAACAAGCGGATAAAAAGTTCACCAATAATTGCGAGCACTAAGCCACAAACTAAGCCAAATAAAATGGCGCCCGGGCTCAACTTAACAGTATAGGAAAAGTCACTTCTTACTTCCTGTTGAATATCCGCTACCGGAGAAACAAAGGCTTGGGTGTATGCACTCCAGGCATTTTCGTTAAATTCATTCAAGGCACGAAGTAATAACTGGTGGCGCTGATAAATAGCGCTGATGCTTTGCCCTCCTTCCTGAAAAACAGCATCATCGCTGGCCTCATAGTGGGCAATAAGTTGCTCAATATCACCATCGAAAAACTTCTCAGCTTCGTCTCTGAATTCATCAAGGCTTCGTTCCGATTCTATTAAGTGAGCATTGAGGCTTTTACCATACTGGTCGACGAAGCCCGGTAGCTGAATGCCTGCCAGTACGCCAAAAATCAACAAAATAATTCGCAGGTAAGATGTGAAAACGCCCATGCTCTCTCCTTACATAGCCTAAAGCTACTCTAGGCCAGACCATGGTCAATAATCAAACAAAATTACACGACTTAACGCAAGAGAAGCTAACCGGTCAGAACAACTGCAGTTTATTTGTCATAAACAATAACTAAAACTGTGTTGGCAAGGCTGTGTTATAATGCAGCGAAAATCACAGCAACTGTGATGTCTATTTAAATAAAATTCCCGGAGCTTCATGTCCACAGAACAAAATCAGAGATCGTTCCAGTCACTAGGACTGAACGACAATATCTTACGAGCCGTTACTGAGTGCGGTTATACCACCCCTACCCCGATTCAAGAGCAAGCCATTCCGACCGTAATGAAAGGTCATGACTTACTGGCAGCGGCACAAACCGGAACCGGGAAAACAGCAGGTTTCACGCTTCCTTTATTGCATAACTTGTCTTCGACGAAGACAGAAGGTAAGCCTGTTATTCGAGCGCTAATATTAACACCGACACGTGAGTTAGCAGCTCAGGTTGAGGATAACCTCAACACCTACGCAAAATACACGGGCCTCAAATCGCTGGTCATTTTCGGTGGCGTGGGCATAAACCCGCAAATTAATGCGTTACGTCGCGGCGTCGATATCTTAGTCGCAACACCAGGACGACTGCTTGATCACAGCCGTCAGGGTACCGTCGATTTAAGCAAGATTGATGTGCTGATATTAGATGAAGCTGACCGGATGCTAGACATGGGCTTTATTCATGACATTAAAAAAGTCATGAAGCTGATTCCTGAACAGCGTCAGACCCTGCTTTTCTCAGCCACTTTCTCAAAGGAAATTAAAGCGCTGGCTCAGCAGTTTATGCATCGACCTAAACTGGTTGAAGTTGCGCGCCAGAATGCGGCAGCAGATACAATTGAGCAGCGTGTCTACCCTGTCGATAAAAAACGCAAACGCGAGCTATTAAGCTATCTAATTGGCAGCAAAAACTGGCGACAAGTGTTGGTGTTTACCCGCACCAAGCACGGCGCAAACCGCTTGGCGACTCAACTCACTGACGATGGCTTACCGGCGATGGCTATTCACGGTAATAAGAGTCAGGGCGCCAGAACCAAAGCCTTAGCACAATTTAAGGCGGGTAAATTACGAGTCTTAGTCGCGACGGATATTGCCGCGCGCGGTATTGATATCGACGAATTACCTCACGTTATCAACTTTGAATTACCGCAGGTTGCCGAAGACTATGTGCACCGCATTGGACGTACCGGTCGAGCCGGCAGCGAAGGCGAAGCCGCTTCTTTGGTCTGCGTTGACGAACATAAGTTGCTACGCGACATTGAAAAGCTGACCAAGAATGAGATACCGAAAGAAGTGGTTCCGGGTTTTGAGCCCGATCCGAGCATAAAACCTGAGCCTATCCAAAAGCCCAGAGGTAGCCGACCAAATAACTCGCGCCGTGCGCCGAGACAAAACCGCCCGGCGACACGACGCTAGCCACTTCACTGTCGGCTGGGTTTTACTTCAAAAAATCCAGCCCGCCAGTTACTGCAGCGACCTGAGCTTCAATACACTGCTCAGGCGTTGCTTTGGGGCTGTCGGGGTAAACTTCTGTGGTTGTGGCGTACTCTGCTTTACTGAAGCTAATGCAAAGTCCCAGCTTAGACGTTGGCAGTAAAATAACACCTCGCTGCGCAATGTCTTCGCCAATCAGTTTATTTTCATCGTCAGCGTCCGCTATGTGTGTGACTTTCTCAACAGAGTCCAGTACGGCCTTTTGGAATTCCGGGTAAGGCTTTTCGGCATTACCGACCAAATAGAAGCCGTCAGGGATATTCCAATTAGTATTCACGGTACCATCCATTGCGGCTTTTGCCGGACGAAACTCACTGTTGTCAGTATCTGTGGTTTCATGCAAGTCAATGTGCGCCAGAATATCTACGCCTAAATCCGCGACGTACTTCATAATATGAGCGCACTCGCCAGCCGGTGATTCAGCAACGAACGAACGGTTAGGATCAATAGCTGCCGGATTCCAGCGGTTAATGGTTTCATAACCCCATGGACTTAAGCATGGCGCAACAACCACGTTGAACTGTTCACTGTAGTCTTTCGCCTTGGTTTCAATAAACCGCAACGCGCCATGAACACCGCTGGTCTCATAACCATGAACACCACCAGTGACTAATACCGTTGGTTTATTGGTGTCCCAGCTTTTAGTTTTCACCGCAAACAGCGGGTAAGTCGCACTTTCGTACGCTAATTCACCATATTGTTCAACGTCAAAGTCGTCTTTAAATGTCTCTATTTTGCTAACAACATCATCAAAGTATGAACGCTTTTGAGTTTGCTCCGCTAACCATTGCGCTTTTTCTTCCGCACCCCATGGTTTACCCGGAGTACCAATGTGGTAAATCGTTTCTTGCGTCATAACCTGATCCTATTCATTACGTCTTTTAAAGAGAGATAGCTATACTACCAAAGTCTTCTCATGCACCAAAGCTATGCTGCCTTGGTCGCCTCTTTATTACCCGCTTTATTCTCTACTTTCTCTGCCTGTGCTTTTTCTACTTTCGGCTTTTTCGGTTTCTTGGCGCCCAGAGCAATTAGAACATTTTCTCGTTCTTTCGCTAAAAACATCGCCATATCTTCAAGCTGCTTGTCGTCAGTAAAAAGCTCGCTGCTTTCAATTAAGGGCGTTAGCGCCTCTGCCATATCCAACATTTTATCGTGTGCATCAGCTTCGGCTTTCGAGGTAAATGTCATTTTTTCGGCTCCATCGCGAATCACTACGTATTGGGTTACTACAGCCATGGTTGTGTCCTTTGCTGAGGTTTACAGATACTGGTTATTTGTACAGTATAAAGCAAGTAATTGCAATAGCTGCCACATTCGCTAAACTGCGCACTCTTAATAAAGACGATAAGTACAGGAATACAGCCAGCCCCATGACTCAGTTCTCCAAAGCACAAGTTCGACTGGCTATATTTGCCATGGCCATTGGCAGTTTTGCTATTGGTATCGGTGAGTTCGTGATTATGGGTTTGCTGCCTGACGTCGCTACCGATTTTAATACTGACACGCGTACAACCGGGCACTTAATCAGTCTTTACGCTTTAGGTGTTGTTGTCGGTGCGCCACTTATTACTATCCTCTTTGCGCGCTTTCCTCGTAAGCCTATGCTACTCATACTGTTGTTCGTTTTCGCTATTGGTAATTTTGCCAGCGCATCGGCCGATAATTACTTTTTGCTGCAAATTTTACGATTTCTAACTGGTCTGCCGCATGGGGCTTATTTTGGCATAGCCTGTTTGGTCGCTGCCGATATGGTACGCCGGAACCAACGCGGTATGGCTGTCACTATGGTTATGATGGGCCTTACCATCGCCATTTTGGTTGGTAACCCTCTAGCCACATGGCTCGGGCAGCTCATCGACTGGCGTACGGTCTACCACACTGTTGGTGCATTAGGTTTAGTTGCACTGGTTATGATTGCACTTGTGGTTCCACAACATCCAAACGAACAAAAAACCTCTGCTCGAGGCGAAATGAGAGCCTTACAGAACCCACAGGTTTGGCTAACGCTGGCTATTGGCGCTATCGGTTTTGGCGGCATGTTTGCGGTTTTAAGCTACATAGCCCCCACCTTGATTAACGCTACCGGACTGGCTCCCCACTGGATACCTATTGCATTGCTTATCTACGGTATCGGCTCGTTAGCAGGAAGTTTAGTCGGCGGTTGGGCAGCGGACCGAAGCCTTAAGTTAACGATTGGTGGCTCACTTATTTGGTCAGCGGTTGTACTAGGTATTTTCCCCTTTACGCTAGAAAGCATTTGGAGCGTTATGCCAATGGTCCTGCTACTTGGCAGTGCAGCGGCTTTGGTTCCCGCGCTTCAGGTTCGCCTTATGGATGTAGCGGGAGAAGCACAAACCTTAGCCGCATCGCTGAATCACTCGGCATTTAACGCGGCCAACGCCTTAGGCGCCTGGCTCGGTGGTTTAGCTATTGTTTCCCCCCTGAGCTGGCAAGGTACCGGTTGGGTCGGCTGCGGTTTGTCCCTCGCAGGCTTATTGCTATTCTGGATCACTAAAGAACACAGCCGTAAAGCGCCCGATATTATTAGCCTTTAGTCTCGCCGTTGATGTGCAATTCGCGCAACTCTTCGTCGGGCTTTGCGTAAGACAAACGCACTGCGCGAGAGGTCGAGTGATAACCATCTAGTCCGGAAATAGTCATAGTACCCAGACCTTCAATGTCGATATAACCATCACTTTGAACTACATCCTCTTGTACATCGACCCAACGCACTTCGCCAACAATAAGCGCCGTGTCGTTGTGTTGTATCGGAATAATTTCAACCAATTGCATACCAATACGCAAAGAGCTCTCAGCCACATAGGGCGCGTGAAAACCATCCATAAACTCAGGTGTTAGGTCACAAGCATCAAACTCGGACTGCTCTCTCGGGTAGCGGGCAGAGGTTTTATGCGCCCTTTTAAAAAAGCTCTCGCCAACATGATTAATAGTATACACACCACTTTCCTCGATATTCTCCCAGGTGTGCCTGGTAACTGATTGCGGGCGCATAATAAAACCGAGAAAAGGCGGATTACTACCAAGGTGAACAACAGAGCTCACAATTGCCAGGTTATCCTGCTGATGACGATCGCGAGTACCTATGACATTGGCGCTCTTAAAGCCAGACAAGCAGTTCACGAAACGAGCCCGCTCTCTATCTTTCATTTGGGCTAAGTCGCTCTGTTTATAGTGTTTCATAATGACCTCAGAAATTTACTTATAGTCTGTGTTACGCACAAATAGCCGCTTTTGATCGTTTAAAAGAACATTTACAAAATCTCTATTGCGAACAGTTATCATTTGCGTTAACTTATTTTCAATAACGATCAATAGGGAAAGAGACAAAAATGAATAATGCCTACACAGCTTACTTTAGCAGTCAGAAACATCTGCAAGAAGCTACCCAGTATTTACAGCAAAAAAGCTACTGCAGCGCAGCCTCAATACTATCTGAGACTATTGACAATGCTCGATGTGCAGCAGAAGAGGCGGCATTAACTGCGAATGCAATACAAACCTACACGACGGCATCAGTTTTGCTAATCGCTGTTTATATTCGACTCAATAACCAATTCCTTGCTCAAGAAAAACAAGAAGATGCGAGTCGACAGCTTGAGAAATGGCGAACAACCTCGAACTCCAGACAAGTTAAAGACTTGTGCCGCTACTGCTGCCAATTACTTGTTACGGGGTGCCAACATTCTCGTTGTGTGGGTCACTACGTTCAACAACTGGAGGAATTGAACCATGCGCAGGAACAAACCTGAACGTTTGCAACTATCCCTGAGTAAAGAGCAATTAAAGCGTTTACTCTTAGAAAAGCGACTTGTCGCCAGTGATATTCGTTGCTGTGACTACTGTAGCCAATGCGAGTTAAAAGAGCTAATACTGGAGTGCACACGGATAACCTGCTCAAGTGAAACCAGAAATATGGGAAGCTAAAACTCTTTTTTGCGAAGCACCTTTTTCTGGCCGTGCTGCTTCTTCTTATTCAAGCGCTTCTCTTTTGCTGCCCGGCTTGGTTTGGTCGGAATACGCTTTTTCTGTGTTTTCGAAACGCTTCGAATAAGCTCTGTCAGTTGCTCTAATGCTAGTTCTCTGTTCCTTGCCTGGCTACGTGTTTCCTGACTTTTAATAATCACTTTGCCACTTTGAGTAATACGGTGATCATGCTTTTTAAGCAGTCGTTGTTTATAAAAATCCGGTAGTGACGAAGCCTGAATATCAAAAATAAGTTGAGCGGCCGTGGCCACCTTATTGACGTTCTGACCACCCGCCCCACTGGAACGGATAAACTGCCATTCTATTTCATTTTCTGCAATTTGAACGCGCTGAGAAATTTGAATCATAAGGAACCTGTTCAGTCAGTGTCATCCGATTGTTAAAAAATATGGTATATTACTGCGCAACTTTTTACTCGAGCAGGATTAACTTATGGCAGCTTTTGGCTCTGTATTTATGCCACAAATGGCGTTAGCAACGTATGAGAACTCAAATTGGAGCACGCCTGAACTTGTTCCATCTGACGCTATTCAGTTGCACCCAGGTGCCCATGTTTTGCATTATGCTAGCACCTGCTTCGAGGGGCTAAAAGCTTTCCGGCATGAGGACGGCTCAATTAATATTTTTCGGATGGATAGAAATGTAAAACGTATGCAACAGAGCAGTGAGCTGCTGTCATTGCCAGCGTTCGACGAATCTATGCTCGAACATATGATTATCGATGTTGTAAAACACTTTAGCGAAGAAGTCCCTGCTCCTCCGGGCTCTATGTACATTCGGCCAACCCACATTGGCACCGAAGCCGCTATTGGTAAAGCCGCTTCACCTACGCACTCATCCATGCTCTATGTTCTTTTGTCTCCTGTTGGCGACTATTTCTCAGGCGGCGATAAAGCATTGCGGTTACTACTTGAAGAAGATGGTTCACGCTGTGCCGCCCACATGGGGATGGTAAAAAGTGGCGGTAATTATGCCAGCGCGCTCCAGCCAATTCTTAAAGCTCGTGCTTCTGTTAACGCTGACCAGGTTCTGTTTTGCCCTAATGGTGACGTTCAGGAAACCGGGGCTGCAAACTTTCTACTTATCGATGGTAATGAGATTATCACCAAAGCACTGGATAGCAGTTTTTTGCACGGTGTCACTCGTGATTCTATTCTCACTATCGCGAAAGATTTAGGAATGAAGGTATCGGAGCGAGAGTTGAGTGTTGAAGAGCTACTAGAACGCGCCGCGAAGCCAAGCTGTGAAGCTGCTTTGTCCGGCACAGCTGCTGTATTGGCGCCAGTTGGCACCCTTATTCATAACAACAAAGAGTTTTCTGTTGGCAGCGGCAAACCCGGCGAAACAACACTGAAACTCCGTAAAGCCTTAAATGATATTCAGTGGGGCAAAACGGAAGACGAACACGGCTGGTTAACCAAAGTCTGAAACATGTTTGTCTTTTAGGTGTTGTCAGGCGGTAATACCACCCAGTCAGGGTCTTCGAACTCCCCTAAGGGCGTAATGTCGCAAAATGGCGCTGCACTGCGAATAATTTCAGCGACCTCCGGGTTATGCTGTCCTTCCATCGCATCCCGCTGCGCTTTCGTGTCCCAGGACGCTATAGCAATTAACGTTTTTTCATCGCCAATCTTTCGATGAAGCTCTGTTCCCTTTGCTCCTGGCGCACGCTGAATGATCTTGCTCGCTTTAACCCAGGCTTCCGCATATTCTTCTGCTGTATGCCCATCTTTTATATGAACCTGAAAAATATATTTCATGGCTCTCCTTTCTCGATTACCGGTACGCTTATTTGCGTTTTTGCTCCGACTTGACCATTTTTATATAGAAAAATACAGCGTAAAAAACGCACATACCAATAACAATAGCTAACCCGCTAAACGAAATAAAGATGACCGGATCACTGAAAAACTCTTGCCATAGACTCATAACTAATACTCCTATCGTGTTTTCTTCAGTTTATGAGAACGCGGCAAATTGATTATTGAGCTACATCAAATTAATGAATATCACTTTATTTTTTGTGGGTATTTTGAAAAACATCTGTAAAGAGCGCCATAAACATCAATTATTGTCCTATATTTAATGACGTTAGTATTTTAGTTAACACTGGAGGTTAGTTATGAAAAACGTAAAAGCGGCTTTATTCGCAAGTTTAATTCCTTTATCGCTTCTTGCGCTATCAGGTTGTAGCGAAAAAGAAGCAAACGAAGCAGAATCTGAAGTTGAAAGCAAAATGGAACAGGCTGAACAAAAAGCTAAAGAAACCATGGATGCCGCTCAGGAAAAATCGGAAGACGCCTGGGATGAAACCAAGGAAAAGTCAGAAGATGCCTGGAACAAAACCAAAGAGGAAGCTCAAGAAGCGGGTGACTACGCTGAGCAAAAAGCTGACCAAGCTGGCGGCTACATTGATGACTCTATCATCACCACTCGTGTTAAAGCGGTTATCTTTGAAGATGACAACTTGAACAGCATGAATATTAGCGTTGAAACAAACAACGGTATTGTGCAGCTGTCGGGCTTTGTTGAAAGTGAAGCTGATATTGATACGGCTGAAAATTTAGCTTCAACCGTTGAAGGCGTGAAAGATATTGAGAACGACCTTCAAGTGAAAGAGTAAGCACTTTTTAAGACTCAAAAGAGCGGCAAATTAGCCGCTCTTTTTATTTGTATCAAACCATTTCAGACACTAGCGATAGACAGAAAAGCTTGCTAACTTAAGCCGCAACAACAATAACAAGCAGCCTGTTATGTCTACCCATTCATTCTCTAATGAGACAATCGAAAACCACGACCTTGCCAAGGCGCGTGAGCAACACTTTTTACCGCTAAGCCCGGCCTACGTAAAAGTGAACTTACTCTGTCGCCTGCTTATTTGCCTTATTATTTTGGTCGCACTTGTTGCCGTTAATTGGCAACCCTGGTTTGAACTGCCCAGCCCTATGCAAAACGCCATTCCCGGCTTACTTATTGCCATTGCTTCATTAGGTTTTTTGCTCTCGGTTTACGGAATTATTGGCGACAAAGTCAAAGGTTATGCTTTGCGAGAGCATGACTTAAGTTACAAAAGCGGCGTTATTTTCAAATCGATTATCAGCCAACCCATATTGCGTATACAGCACGTCGAGCTTAAGCATGGCCCTATCGATCGTCATTTTGGCTTGGCTTCATTAGAGGTTTTCAGTGCTGGCGGCGCTATGCACACCTTTGCCATACCGGGCTTGCCTGAAGAAAAAGCCCGCGAGCTTCGTCAGTATATACTTGAACACGGTGATATTGCGGCTAATGAATAACGAACAAACAAGCAGTATTGACACTACCACTGAAGAGTACCGTGATAAATGGCTCAAGCTGTCTCCGGTCGCAATTATTTATTTTGCGATTCAATTTATAAAAAATACCGCCAGTAACTTCGTTTATTTAATTCCAGCCCTCGTTGTTGGGTATCAGAAACTGGCAGACAATATTGTTTCTATTCTTATTGGCGTCGCTGGAATTTTGGTGTTTATCGCTGTCAGTGCGTTGGTTAAATTTTATTTTTATCAATACCGAATTACCGGGCAGCGAGCGCAAATTCACTCGGGTGTTTTTCAAAAAAAGCACATCGATTTGCCTTTTGAGCGCATTCAAAACATTCGATTCGAGCAGCCTATTTATTACCGCTTTACTGATCACGTCTGTATGCTGCTCGATACCGCCGGTTCAAGCAAAGCAGAAGCGAAAATCATTGCTTTGCCCAAATCAGTTGCCGAAACACTTAAGCAAGAAATATTGCTGTTTAAGAGTCACACCAGTGACACAGAGAGTCAGACTGAGACAGAACAGCAGCATGATCAAGAAACTGTGCTTAATACTCGCTCAGTGAGAGATCTCGTTATTCACGGCTTAGCAAGCAACCGTATATGGATTGTCCTAGGTGCGTTAGCGCCCTTTTTCAACGCTATTTCTGAACAAGTAATTGAAGGAATAGAAAGTTTCGGTGTAGACGTGGAAGCGCTCATGTCCTCCACTCAGTACGCGATGTGGCAATACATTCTGGTTATTGCTTCAGCCACCTTCATTATTGTTGCATTACTGGCGTTAATTTCTGTCATTGGCTCGGTCATTACCTTTTACGATTTTCGCCTTACTCGTTCAGGCGACCGCTATATTCGAAGGAATGGCCTATTTACCCGCCATGAGGTGGCTATGCGACTGCGCCGACTACAGATGATCGTATACCAACAAAACTGGCTGGACCGTTTGCTTCAGCGTGTGAACCTTAAATTTGAGCAGCTCAATTCCAGTGTTGAGCGGCATAGTGCTTCCACAGCTGGTGGAAAAATCATGGTTCCCTCCGTTACTTTGAGTGAAGCCGAAGAGCTGGCGAGAGATGCCTGGCCTGAGCATCAGATGGGCAGCATTAAGTTTCACCCTATTAGTAAGCGGTTAATGGTGCGAAACGCATTGGTCTCCTTTTGGCTATTGGTGGGGTCTGCAATCGTTATAAGTTACTTTGGCCATTACCAACTTTCAGCCGCCCTAGTTGCCCTGTTCCTAGCTAGCCTGCCTTTTATTGCGCTGCGATGGAAACGCTGGGGGTATGCAAACGACGGTCAGTTTATATACATTCGTAAAGGTCTCATTGGCGTTAATTACCGTTGCTTTCCCGTTCACAAAGTTCAACAAACCTCGTTTTACCAAAGCTGGTTTATGCGTCGCTTTAAACTGTGCTCTGTTGGCTTCGTGCTTGCCTGTGGTGGTCAGTCAGTTCCTTTTATTAAAGAAACCACAGGTGACGCTTTAATTGATAACACCTTATACCGGGTAGAAGCTTTGAGAAAGTCCTGGATGTAAAATGCTGCGGAGAGTTGTTAGATTATTCGACACTAATAAGACAATTCGGTGATATTTTATGGAACTACCGTTCTCGCAAGCCTGTGAAAACAATAAAGACCCAATCCTTGGGGTTCTGGAAGTCGCTTTTGCTAATGCGTCACGAGTTTTGGAAGTTGGCAGCGGTACAGGGCAACATGCCGTCTACTTCGCCAAAAAACTCTCTCATTTAGAATGGCAGGCAAGTGACCAACCGGAGTATTTACCGGGAGTAACAGCCCGAATTGAAAAAGAAGGGGTACCAGGCCAGCCTTTGCCGGTTGAGTTCGATGTGTTTCAGTCTGTACCTGATGGGCAGTTCGATGCCTTATTTACCGCAAATACTTGTCACATTATGCCCAAAGAGGGTGTCGAAGCGCTGTTTAATCACTTAGCGGACAAGCTTAAATCAGTAAAGCTTTTATGTATTTACGGACCGTTTAATGACAACGGGCATTTCACCAGTGACAGTAACCGAGCGTTTAATCAGTCTCTGCGTACTCGTGACAGCCGAATGGGAATACGTGACAAACAATGGATTGCAAAGCTTGCCAGCCAGCATGGGTTTCATTTGAAAAACACCCATACTATGCCGGCAAACAATCAACTTCTGGAGTTTCAGCGTTAGTCTTTAACGCATAAGTTTATTTGGTATTGGGAACAATTCTTAGCTCAACACGACGGTTTAGCTGACGACCGCTTTCCGTGTCGTTGTCTGCTACTGGCTGACTTTCACCGTAACCTTCAGTTGTCACACGACGGGTATCAACACCGTTACCAACCAAGTGGTTACGTACTGCGTTCGCTCGGTTTAAAGAAAGCTGCTGATTGTATTCAGCAGTACCCGTACTGTCCGTATGCCCCTGAATAAGCATGGTGGTTTTTTCATACTTTTGCAGCACTCGGGCAACGTCGTCTAAAACCGGGTTGAAGCTTTGCGAAATGGTTGCACTGCCGGTAGCAAAGGTTATGTTGCTTGGTAGCTGCAGACGAATGTTATCGCCTTCACGTATGACTTTAACGCCGCTATCGGCCAACTCTTCCCTAAACTCTTCTTCCTGCTTGTCCATATAGGAACCAATAGCACCACCTGCTAACGCACCAACAGCAGCCCCCCAGACATAACGACTTTTATCGTGGTCACCCGTGCCTTTTCCTAATAAAGCACCTGTCACCGCGCCAATCGTCGCACCTTTTTGAGTGTTACTCATATTCTCACAGCCGACTAAGGCGAGAGATGTCATTACCGTTAATAACGCTAACTTCTTCATACCGTTTCCTTTTTAACGCTTTGAGTACTCATAAAATTAGCATCAAATCAGAAATTCGCTAACGCTATTTGCAGTTCTTTTACGCAACCCAGAGCTAAATATTAGGCTTATATTCAAAACCTTCTTCTGCCTGAGAGTCGGAGAAGGTTTTTATCTTCTCTTTACGGTTCAGCATGGCATTCACCAGTGAGTTCGGGAAAACCTCAATGCCGTTATTAAAGTCTTCAACGTTCTGGTTAAAAATACGAATGGCCGCGCCAATGTTCTCCTGTTGGTCAGTAATTTCGCGCATGAGTTTCTGGTAGGTTTCTGACGCTTTCAACTCAGGGTAATTTTCAACCGTCACATTTAAGCTTTTTAGTAACTCGCCAGTTTTGGCTTCTGCCTGTTCAAGCTTCGCTGTATCGACTTTGCCACTATCTAAACCTTGAAGCGCGCTGCGAAGTTCAGTGACTTTGGTCAGTGTCCCCTGCTCAAACTCTTTGTAGTCTTTCACCACATCTTCTAAATGAGGAATGATTTTATTTTTCTGGCGTTCCTGCGTAATAACGTTCGCCCAGGCTCTCTCAACCGCATTCGCCCGGTTAATAATCGCGTTGTAAATGGCAATAATAGCGATAACCAAAACTACCGCGATACCAATAGCTATCCACATTCCAGTCATTGACGTGCTCCTAAAAGTTACTGTCCAGCTTAGTCATCACATAGTGAACATGACTCAGTGCTGCCTTTAATTTTTCAAACTCCTGCTCGCCTTCTAATGCCTCGATAAAAGCCTCAAACTCACTTATTTTAACCTTATTCGGCGTTGCAATAAGATCCTTGTCAGCAAATGAGAGACATAAGTCAGCCGCATCATTCACTTCAAAATTTACTTTCGATAATACATTGCTAAGCTCTTCAAAAGCGACAACAACCGTTGGTTTCATGGCTTTAGCCGCTTCAATCTCACTAGCAGCGACCACCTTAAATACTTTATTAAACCGGTTAGATGCAGGCTTGTAAGTTGCTTTACCTGCCCCGGGTAGGTTAAAGCCAATAACCGCAAAATTACGCAGTAAGCCAAAAGGTAAAATCAAACCATAGCGATCATAATGATCATATTCACGACGGGTGCGCGTTCTTACCCGACCGTTACTGTCAGTGTAGGTGTCAGTAACAATACGCTCATCGACGTAGTGAAAATGGTAGTAATAGTACTCAAACGAGTATTCATCGCCCTGATAACTGCCTTTAAACAGCTCTTGAATTTCACGGCTGTAATTACCTCGGTGAAACTCACTAAAACGTTGTTGAAACTGGCGCGCTGTCGCTTTCCCATTAAAAGTGACCGGCGTAAGGTTATTATCGAGCAAGCCGTCGCGCTGTAACAAAGCATGAGACACTTTCGCCATAAGATGATGCGGGTAATAAGCGGTAATACCGGAAAGCAACGTTAATGCCCCGCCGGCCGCAATAATAATCCAGGTACTTTGCTGGAAGTACTGTCGCTGAGACCAGTCCCAGTAACTCAGTAGCCCTGTTGCTAATAAGACGACGGTAAAAATAATCCAATAGACTTTTGTATTAAATTGATAACTACCAGAAAAACATTTGAGCTCAGAAATAACTGCGTCCAGCTCCTGCCGGGAGCGGCTTAATGACACTTGCCTTTTAATGTTTTTTAGCAGCGAAATAAGTGCTTTGTTGTTTTTATAATAGAGCACGTTTTGCAATATCAGTTTGTTTGAATTGAGGAAGAAAGCTTAATATTTCTTCCTCACCAGTACCAGCAAAACTTGGAGTTAATGATAAGCTATCGCTAAAACCAGTAATTATTGTTTGCAGTAGGAGTCATTATGAAAGCGGTAATCTTAGATAACGACAGTTTGGGTGAAGGCGTTGATTTATCTCCTATTGAAAATCAGGTCAACGAGCTGGTTTGCCATTCACTGACTTCGCCCGAACAAGTCGATGAGCGTATTAAAGACGCTGACATTGTTATTACCAATAAAGTGGTGCTGAACGAAGCTTCTTTAAAGAAGGCAGAAAAGTTAAAGCTCGTTTGTGTGCTAGCTACAGGTATGAATAATATCGACTTAAAAGCTGCTGAAAAGCTTGGTATCCCCGTTAAAAATGTCGAAGCTTACGGAACGCCCAGTGTGGTTCAGCACACATTAATGATGATGCTGTCGCTGGCCACCAAAATGCCGGTAATGCAAAAACGTATGGCCGCTGGCGACTGGCAAAAGTCCCCTTTATTTACTCTGCTTGACCCGCCTACTTATCAACTAGAAGGCAAGCATTTAGTGATTGTCGGCTCGGGTGAACTTGGGCAAGCGGTAAAAAAACAGGCTGAAGCATTGGGTATGCGCGTAACCTTTACCGCTCGACCGGGTAAAACAGACGACTCGCGCCCAAGTTTTGATGAGCTATTGCCTGAAGCCGACGTTATTTCGTTTCATTGCCCGCTCACCGACGAAACAAAAGGCTTGCTTAACCGCCAGAATATCAAGCATTGCCAGCCTCACACTTTAGTCATTAATAATGCCCGAGGTGGCGTTGCAAACGAGCACGACGTGCTGGACGCATTACGGAAAGGCCAAATTGGCGGCTATGCAACGGACGTTCTTCCGCAAGAGCCGCCAAAAGACGGTCATCCGTTGCTAGATGCGTTAAATGAGCCCTTGAACCTCATTGTAACGCCGCATAACGCCTGGACCTCTCCAGAAGCACGACAACGCATTATTGAATTAACGGCTGAAAATATCTCAGCGTTAAAGTGATAGCCTTCTTACTACTGATAGCGGCTTAACTCGTGAAAAGTAACGCGAGTTAAGCACGGTGTTTATAGAAGTGGCGACCCCCGCCACCAATATGTAATATCAATAGCAACGGCAGTATATAAGTACCCAGCACCTTGTGCACTTCCTCTGCAGGCTCATGAATCCATTCGAGAACTCTTAAGTCAAATGATACGGCAAACCAACCAAAAACTGACAGTGGATCATTTTCAGTAAATAAATACAGTGGTCCCGTTACAATTAAAACCAGCATTGTTAATAGCAGAGCGTAATGAAGGTATCTGGCAACCCTTTCTGTGGAAGTGTGGGCCGGCTCAGGGAACCCCTGATACAGTCGTAATACACTGCGCCAGCCTATTAATAAGAAGGCAAAAAAGCCAACACCAATGTGGGCAGCTTCAGAAAAATGTTTTACCTCCCGGGAGTCGGCAAAAAACATCATAAACCCGAGTGTCAGCATGACAATAACTGCCATGGCGCCTAGCCAGTGCAATATGCGCGATAATGGTGAATAATGCCTATCCATAATGTTACTCCTTCTAGTCATTAACTTCAGAGTAACAGGACAATATTAAGCCAACATTAAGGCTTTCTGGAGATTACAGGCTTTTCAAGCAATGCTTGATCAGCCTCAACTTTTGCAACAAACCAATCGTCTTCAAGAGCAAGAGTCAACTTTAACCCTAACTGTTTGGCTAAATTACTGACAATACTCAGACCTAACCCAGCGCCTTCTTCTCTCAACTGCCCACCACGATAAAAACGCTCGGTCAGCCGCTTAGCGTCAACGTGGTGGGATTTTTCAATACGATTGCATATTGTAAAGAGAGAACCATCACATTGAACGTCAATCGATGATTGAGGTGCTGCATATTTAATCGCATTATCAACAAGGTTACTGAATAACATCGTTAGATAACGCTCTTCTGAGCGCCATAAGACGGTGTCGGGAAGATCCACATCCATCACTAACCGCCGCGAATCAGCCCACTGGTAATAATCCGAAATGACTTGTCGAAGAATAGCGGCAGCGTTGACTTGTCTCCAATGCTGCGGCGGTAACTCCGTCTTGGAGAGTAAAAGTAGACTTTCGACCAGACTCACTAATCTATCCGTACTGGCTAACAGCGATTCCAGCTCTTCTTTTTGCTGCTGAGTAGAAGCTTTTTGCCACTGATTCTGCAACTGCGCTTTCAGGCTGGCCAGTGGCGTTCTGAGCTCATGCGCGGCATCCGCAGAAAACTGTTTTTCTCTCAAAAATGTCTGCTCGATACGCGTCAGATAATGATTTAACGCGCCTTTCACCAACGACACTTCCTCGGTGTCATTCGACTCAATGAACGGCCTATAATCGTCAGAGCGCTTGCGTCTAAGTGCTTCTGCCAGCCTTCTGAAGCTGGCAAAATTTCGGTTTATAGTCCACCAACCTAACCACAACATTAACGGTAATAAGGTTAAAATGGGCACAACCATATCGGTCGTCAGATCACTACGTATTTCAGAACGAAATTCATCTTGCTGTAAGAGAAGAATACGATAATCTCTAGCCGGCGAACTCAAACCGAAGCTATGCCAAAGTTCATTATCTACCGTCTTAACTGAAAAGCCTTCTTTAAAAGGGATAACAGAGGGATCCAAAGATCCTTCCGTTTGCATTATGCGCTTACCGTCAATCGTCTCAATACGATAGGAGAGCTTGTCTTCGTATGAATGCGCATTTATACGACTAATCGTTATGTCACGCGCTACACCAGCTCCATCACTCGGCAACAACGCCAATAGCGTTTTTGCCTGCTGAACCATCTCTGCATCAAATAGCTCATCAACCTCGTGACTTATTTCTGCGTAAATCCATATGGCAGATACCGTCGCGCTTAACAAATAAACCGCAGAGACAGCGACAAGGATTCGCCGACGTATCGAGTTGAGTTTCGTTTTTACCCTGCTCTTTAGCCACATGCTAAACGATACCCCACGCCGCGAATGGTCTGAATCCATTCCTTATTGCCAAGCTTTTTGCGCAAGTTGTGGACATGCACTTCCAACGCATTACTCTCTACCTGCTGCTCATTACGAAAAACGATTTGCTCTAACTTATCACGACTATGAACCCGTTCCGGCGCAGCCATCATTGCACGCAACAGCTCAAATTCACGTTTCGACAAGTTCACTGGCTGTTGATTAACAAGCACCTGAAAATTCAGCTCATCCAGGCTGATAGGCCCGCAACTCAACTCTGGTGTCGCATACCCTCGTTGACGCCTTACTAAAGCGCGCAGTCTCGCTGCAAGCTCGTTCATATCAAAAGGCTTTATCATGTAATCATCAGCACCAAGATCCAGCAGCTTCACAGTTTCTGCGCTGTCGTCTCTCGCTGTCAGCACTAGTACCGGCAGCACTTGTCCTTTTTTACGCAAGGAGGACAATACGCGACTACCATCTAAATCCGGCAGCCCCAGGTCAAGAACAACGACATCATAATTAACTCGCTGACTCTCACTAATCGCTGCCGCACCAGTACGAACCCATTGCACGTTAAATTGCCGCTCGGACAAACCAAGTTCAACGGCTTGTCCGAGCATTGCATCATCTTCGACCAACAATAGATCCATGTAGCTATTATCCTTACTATTTATTGTTCGCGTTGTATTTTAGCCAACAACTGACTCACTTCTGCACGACGTGCTTCATCCGCTAATGGTCGTTCAGGTCTGGGAGCCGCTTTCAATGCTTTTTGAGCGTAATGCTCTGCTTTTGCGTAATTGCCCTGCTCAAACCAATAATCCGCGTAAAAGTAGTTAGGGTCAATGCCATCGGGGTTAATTGTTAAGGCTTTTTCAAGCAGTTGCTGTGCCTTATCATCGTCACCAAATCCGAACGGCCAACCCGGGACTTTGTAATACAAGGTACCCAGAGAGGCATAAGCTGAACCATCGAGCGCATTCGGATCTAACTCAAGCGCTTTCTCCAGCGACTTTTTCGACTCTTTCGCCAGACTCAGCGCTCCTAACCCACCTTTTGCACCTGCGTAAGTGCTTTTAATAATACCCAACCATATATGTGCGGGGGCGGACTCAGGTTCTTGCTCAACCCACTGCTGAGCATCTGCGACAAGCGCTTCAAACTCTTGCTTTTGTTTGTCATTTTCTAATTGGTAGTTCACCGTTGCCCAGCGCTGTTGAAGGTCATGCAAGCGTTGCTGACTGTTATCGCTGCTATTAAATTCAGCTGATAACGCTGGCAGCCCCAATAAACCGATTAGAACAAATGCGTATAATTTAGTGCTTTTCATGGCGGTATTCCTCAAGTAATTGATATAAAGTATCTCGTGCTTTTTTTAAACTCCGTCCTACCTGTTCAGGCCACAGCCCGTTTAGGCGAACAAATAGCCGCTCCGGCCATCCGAGTGTTCGCAACCACGACTGTCTCTCTATTTGCGTGGCAAGCTGCTGCGCAACCCGCTGCGGAGCATCCTGTTTCGTTTTTAGTGTTGTATTTAATCGGCTAATCAAACCATTATTCAGTGAGGTCTTAATGGCACGTGGGGCTGCGTACATCACATTAATATCGCTGTTCAGCAACTCCCTATTCAACGCTTCGCTAAAGCCTCGCAAGCCGAATTTGCTGGCACAGTAAAGGCCTTGCCCCGGAAAACCGATAGCACCGAATACCGAGCCGACATTTAAAACCCAACCTTTATTGGCGCTTAACACCGGCAGAAAATCATGAGTCAATGCAATGGGGACCATTAAGTTCGTAGTAATGACACGCTCAATATCATCGGCAGTAGCATTACCGAACAAGCCTTCATGAGTGACTGCGGCATTGTTAATTAATCCGGTTACCGCTGCGCCCTGCTCTGTTATAAATTTAAGCAGCCGCACACGTTCACTCTGTTGAGTCAAGTCAGCCACAAATGACGTCTGATTAAGCCGCTTTGCCAGAGCGTCAAGCGTGCCAATGGTGCGTCCTACCATAATAAGCCTGGCCCCGCGTTGACTCAGTGCTTCTGCAAGGGCTTGACCAAGTCCGCCCGCCGCACCGGTTAGTACAATAGTTTGCTGTTGCCAGTTAAACTGACTCATAGCGGCTCTCCTGCCAGTTCAGGAAGAGCGCGAAACATGTCACCGTAAAGCCGATAAACATGCTTCGCTGTACGCACAATGACTTGCTGAGCTTTTTCATCGGTCACTTGGTTCATCAACTGTTCAAAAAACTGCACATGCTCCTGGTCTAAGTCACCGTGCGACAGTAAATAGCTGAACGCAGAATCCGGTAGTTGCAGTGCGTCTTTTATTTTTCCCGCAGCCTGTGTTGCCAGCTTAACGCTAGTGCCTTCCAGCACATGCGCCATGCCGAAAAATGCCGCAGGGTGCTCATTGTCGATAGCTTGATAAACCAGTGATACCATCGCTTGGGTTGATGTATGTGGTTCACTCGACTGCGCGACTTCAACGTCACCGCCAGCCGCCTTAATATCATTAAGTATCCAGCGTTCATGACCGTATTCTTCATTGATATACTCGATGACTGCTTTACGCAGCCACTCATCCCGAAACGATAGTTTGCTGCCACAACGCATTAATAATGGCGTGGTGTGCTTAACATGGTGGTAAGCCTGAGTTAAAAAAGCACGATATCTTTCTATGGTTATCTCACCCTGCAACGCTTGTTGAATGGCAGGCGCGCTCAGTAAATAGCGTTGTTCGTTTTGGGTTTGTTCGCATAAAGTATTAAAGAACATCATCGTATACCTCGTTAGCAGATGAATAAGTTGTAGGGTCAATAGCAACCCGATAAGCGTCTTTGATAGCGAGACGTCGTAAGCGCCCGGTGCCGGTTAACAAACCGTTGCTGACCGTGAAAGGTTCTTTCAAAACAACATAACGTTGAATGCGCGCGTAGTCCGGAAGCTGTTGGTTGACCTGATAAATAACCGAACTAACCTGCTCAGCTGTTGAAGGACTCGTCAGCACCACCAACGCTGTCAGCGGTATTTCTTCATCGCCAAATACTGCCGCTTGGTGAATCGCTTGCTGACTGCACAGTTCCGCCTCTAGCCACTCAGGGTCAATATTACGGCCATAGGCATTCACAATGATGTGCTTTCGACGCCCTAAAATGATTAATCGCCCGTCTTCATCAAACTGCCCTAAATCACCCGTGTTAATCTCGCTGGGAAACCAGCTGTCAGGGTTGTCCCAATAACCCAGCATGGTATTTCCTCTGACGACCACACCACCGTCGCGTACTGTGACAACGGCATGGTTCAGAGGGTGTCCAACCGTTCCTGGCACGACCGCAGCGGGCGCATTCAGCGCAACCACCGAACTGAATTCAGATAACCCATACCCCTGAACAACTGGCAGCCCCAACGTCAGCGCTTGTCGTTCAAGTGTTGCACTCAGACGAGCACCACCGACGGCGAGTAACTTGAACTGTTTCGCATCAATAGTCCCGCGTTTAGCTCCTTCGACAAGAGCATTAAGCAACGCCGGCGTGAGAATTAAGCTATCGGGTTGATAGTGAGATAATGCTGAAAAGAGCGTATTAGCGTGTATTGATGACGAGCCTTTCAGCCCTAGTGTTTCGCCTTTAAAAAGCAGAACTTCTGCTCCTAGCCACAATGCCAGATAAACACCCGCAATATTCTCCAGAAGAATAGATAACGGCATAATAACCATGTGGCGATTGACACTAACCTCAGCAACACGCTCAGCCAAAGCAGCAACCGTGTTCAGTTGGTTTTCGACAGATAAGCAGACACCTTTGGGTTCGCCGGTACTACCTGAAGTAAAAGTAACTTTTGATGTTCCAGACGGAAGCGGTTTGTTATCACTTACCTTTTTCTGTAAGTAGGACTGCTGTTGCTGACTGAAAAATGGCGGTACCGGTATGCAAACCTTATTAGCCAGCATGAGCGCTAAGTCTTCAATCACCCACGCAATAGAGTCTGGGTTTTGTAAAAGAAAGATTCTCTGAGGTTGCTGATTAAGTTGCTCAACTCGCTTATAAACCGCGTCTACAAGCGATTGGTAACTCAACTTTTGCTGTTCAGAGGACAGTGCAATTGCATCAGGAGCAGTTAACGCGTGCTGCTGTATTCGTTCGAACAAAGTATTCATAAGGCAACCTCGCGAACAGAGATATGATTTGAATCTTGTGTCGTAATAAGTTGCTCAAAAACGCAGCCTTGCTCTAACCACCCGGCCAACACCACCGGCTGATGCTGATAGTAGTTCCCCCAGAGGTCACGTGTTGACTCAGGTAACGCGCTTTGTTGCGCGGTTTCTAATGCTGTTAATGCAATACCCAAGCGACTAAAGTACTTTTGTAGCGCACGAGTGGCGGTAAATATCACAGCGGTTCGGTTATGCGAGTTCAGAAGCCTAACTACCGCACGAAATAATAAGGGTAAGTAACTTGGATCTAATGCCGCCATTGACCCAACTTCGGCCAGGCGTTCCGGGGGAGGCAGAGGTCTGGAGTTCACCTGGTAACCTGTAATAGGTTTGGTTAAATACGTCTGCGAAAATAGCGGTTGTTCGTCAGCCAACTGAACTCCGCAAGCAGCAATCAGCTTAGCGTCATCGAATACAACGATAAGTAAACGCGGCAAAGAGCGTAGACAGGCATTGAAGTTAAGCCAGTAACGTTCACAAATAAATGATTCAACCTGCTCACGTAACGGATGATCCGGTAATATCCAGCAGTGACGCATATGTTTACTCCTTAAGTCAGCGGCTGAAACAGCTTCGATGCTGTCACTTTATAAATAAAGACTTAAGGAAAGCTTAAGTTGCAGTCAGAAATCATGGCTTAAGCGTTTGATTAAAAGTTCTAAATTTTTTAGAAAATTAGAAAAACAAAATACTGATCCAGGTGACTATTAACAGCAGCAACGCAAAGAATACCGCAGCTGACGCTATGTCTTTTGCGCGACCACTCAACTCGTGAAACTCAGCACCAATACGATCAACAACCGCTTCTACAGCCGAATTAAGTAGCTCAGTAATGACTAAAACAAATAAGCTCATAATGAGTAGCAGGCGTTCTGCAACGGACGCTTCAACGAGCAATGCGACCGGTATTAGAGCAGCACACATAAGAGCTTCCTGTCGAAACGCGGCTTCATAACGCCAGGCAGTTTTTATTCCTCTTAGTGAGTTAAACGTCGCTTTCCAAATTCGAGTCATACCGGTATAGGCTGGCTTCATTGTCTATCCTCTCCTGGCCCCTGATTTAAAATACTCGGCACAGTTTATTAAAGCAGTCTTAAGCTTTACTTAAGGAATGCCTGTTAGTTTCTTCACGTAGTCAGTAAAAAAGAAGAGCTAACATCTATGCGGGCAGCAACGTCTAACAATACCTTATGGCAAACTCTAGCACTGTTTAAACCAGTAGCCTATTTCGCAGGAGCCACTTTGGCGCTGTTAACCTGCTGTCGTTTATTACTTGCTGGACTCTATGCAGAGCGCGTTGACAGCGCTATTAACTGGCTCGACTTTATTGTACTTGGCGTACGCGCAGACTTAATTCAAGTAGGATACTTTACACTGATTCCATTATTAGTATTGTCGCCATTAAGTGTGGTTTTACACAAATCGATAGCTCAGAGGTGGTGGCGGCGATTATGGACAGCCTGGTTTTTGATTTGTGCATTAGTGTTGTGGTTCATGGAAATCTCAACACCCGCATTCTTAGCGCAGTATGATACTCGCCCAAACCGATTGTTCTTTGAGTACCTTGCGTACCCAAAAGAGGTTTTATCTACCCTAATACATGGCTTTACTGGTTGGCTTTTCACCGGAATTGCCTCAACACTGGTATTCGTTTACCTTTCATATCGTTGGTATAAGAAATCCGAACATAACTTCCAACCAAGAGCCATAAAACGGCGTTACCTAATCGCAGTCATTCCAGTATTAATCGTTACAACATTGTTCGGCATTCGATCGACTCTTGCACATCGGCCTGCCAATCCGGCATTTTTTGCGGTCACCTCCGATGCAATGGTTAATTCATTAATTTTAAACTCCACTTACACCCTTGAGTACGCACTGTATAACCTTAAGCACGAAGCACAGGCAAATCGTGTTTACGGGAAACTCACTGACGACGAGATCATTAATGAAGTACGAAAAGTGCCCTATTTAGCCAATTTAGAGTTTCCATTTGCTGAGTATCCTACCGTGCATTACCAACCTGCCTCAGCCAAGCGCAAAGTACCTTTAAATATTGTGGTCATTCTGGAGGAAAGCCTTGGTGCGACCTTTGTTGAGTCGCTCGGTGGTAAGCCATTAACGCCGAACCTTGAGCGTTTAAAGAAACAGGGATGGTGGTTTGAAAACCTCTACGCAACCGGTACTCGCTCAGTCAGAGGTATCGAAGCCGTAATTTCCGGTTTTTTACCAACCCGTGCTCGCTCAACCGTCAAGCTGTCTGGGTCACAGCGTCAGTTTTTCACGCTCGCAGACGCGCTTTCCAGAAAAGGCTACAACACTGAGTTTATATACGGAGGACAAGCCCACTTTGACAATATGGCGAGTTTCTTTGTTGGTAATGGGTTTCAGTCTGTCATCGACCAGGACGACTATGAATCTCCCCAGTTTGCTGGTAGCTGGGGAGTTAGTGACCAAGACTTACTGAATAAGTTACATCAACGCTTGTCACAAGCCGATAACTCAGCCCCCCAGTTTACTCTTGCGTTTACCTCGTCAAACCACGAGCCATTTGAGTTCCCTGATGGTGAGATTACATTAGCAGAACAACCTAAGCAGACGGTCAACAATGCGGTTAAATATGCTGACCATGCACTCGGTGAATTTTTTGAAAAAGCACAGAAGAGTGACTACTGGCAAAATACATTATTTCTAGTGGTCGCTGACCACGACACTCGAGTTTACGGCGATGAGTTAGTCCCCGTCAGCAAATTCCATATTCCGGGACTCATTCTGGGTTCGGATATTAAGCCAAGAACCATTTCTGCAATCAGCAGCCAAATCGACTTAGCGCCAACGCTATTATCTCTTGCCGGCATATCGGCCTACTTACCGATGGTAGGGCAGGATCTTAGTCAGTCCGATGTGCAACCGGCCAATCGAGCTATGATGCAATTTGGCGACAATTATGGTTGGCTGGAACAGCATATTAACGGTCCACGTTTAACGGTGCTGCACGTCGATAAATCAGTAAAACAATTTCGCTATCAATCATCGTCACAGTCACTAGCGCCAATTGAGGGCAAACCGCAACCGGAGCATATCCGCAAGGTCCAGGCTTTTGCGATGCTGCCGTCTATTTTATATCAGCAACGAGCGTACTTTGTGCCCAGGCAATAAGTTAGCTATCAACTATCCCCTCCTGCACACAAACGCAGTTCCGACCGGCATTTTTCGCTTTATATAATTGCCGGTCGGCCCGCCGAATTGCATCGGCGGCCGCTTCATTGGCTTCAACAGGCGCAGCCCCCATACTTAAGGTTAATACAGGCAGATCAGCTTGTTTGTACTCATGCGTAATCGCTAGCTCGACTATGGCATCACGCAATTCATTCAACTTCTGCTCAATGGGTTCAGCTGCCGGGATAATTATTGCAAACTCTTCGCCTCCATAGCGATATACTTTCAGGGGTGTTTTGTCGCGCAAACAATCGGCTATTTTTTTCAGGGCACGATCGCCCGCCTCATGCCCGTAGTTGTCGTTGTATGGCTTAAATTCGTCAATGTCGGCCATCATTAAATAATAGGACTTCCCTGACTCGATAGAGGCATTCAAATCCTTGTCAAAAGCTCGGCGATTAAACAGCCCTGTTAAACCATCCATATGCGCCAGCGCGTCTAATTGCTTGTTAGCCTCAGCCAACTCTGCCGTGCGCGACTCTACCTGCTGCTCCAACTCATTTTGTGCAGCAATAAACCGAGCCGCCATCGTTTTAAATGCATCTAGCGCTTGTTTAACTTCACCCCGGGCTTTTATAGATGCCGCTCTATGAGATAAAGCTTCCTGATAATTACGCTGCCCCATTAATGACGCTACTGTTGCTACTTCGTGCAAAGGTTTACTAATTTCTCTTTGAATAAGCCAGTACGTCATCAACAAAATAAGTATGACTAAGCCGACACCCGCCGCTACCAATCTAATTGGAAGTTCTACCGCTTGTTTACGAATGTCACTCAATGGGTAGGCGGTAATGTGCCACCAATTCGGACCAGCTATTTTATCGATAATAAGCAGTTGTCCTTCTATCTCGTTTTCTAAGATAAAGGACTTATTCGTCCAGTTTTCGCTTGTTACCAAATGACTTAGTTGCTGATACAGAGGCTCGTCATAGGTTTCTGAAGTAAGCGTTGAGCGCTCAACAATAGCCTCTTGCGCCAGGTTTGAAGCAGCAATTAAATCGCCTTTTGCATTTAAAACAATGTGTTCTGACTTCGGCCTTTTTTTCTGTGTTAAATCACTCAGCAAACTACCTAAAGCAACATCAAAGCTGGCATTGGCTAAATGCTGTCCATTTAAATCAATAGGTTTTTGGTAGGTAATAGTCCACACATCAGCAGAAATATCGTAATAGAGACCGGTCCAGTTAGGAGTTCGCTCTGGGTTTTCATTTCGAAGTGTTGATTTAACCACTGAAAAGTCAGTAATCACCAAGTCTTTGTCGGCCAAAAGTCCCCAAGGGGAGTCGACCGAATACATTAAAAGAATATTCTCAGGCATGGAAAAATGCGTGTTCGCAACATCATTCCGCCAAGCTGGCCCCAATTTGCTCAATGTCAATTGAGCGGCTATAACCCGTGCTTTCAGCTCATCACTTATTGACTTATCTCGGGGGCCCAAAAAAGCACTCAAGTTCTCAAAGTGATTAGAGTTAACCGCTATACCGCGATTAAATTCAGGCTTTAACCGTAAAACGCCGGGAGAGGTTTCTTGATACCATGCATCAAACCGTTGAGTAATGTCTTCGGTAGTTCGCGCTATGTCGTATTGAGAAAGAAACTCGTCCGCTAAAATATTGGCGTTACTTTCAATACGCTTAAATAATGCCTGGTTTCGTTCAAGAGTCGGTGCTAAGTCTTGCTGTAAAACCGTTATAACCCGCTCTCTGGCATTGTTATAGGTGGTTAGAAAGGTAACTGCAGAAGCGATAACAACAATGGAAATAGCCCAGATACTGATTTTTACCAGCAAAGCTGTTGTTAGTTTCTCCCGCCGCTGTAACCGGCGATCATCCTTTCGTCTTTCCAAAATACTAGACCATTGTTTTTTCGGTAAATCTAACAAGTATTTTGAACAAATGCTATTATCAAGACAAGCTAAACAACAATAATCGGAACCAAGGTCAACGTTATGAAAGAAATTAAATGGGGCTTAATTTTTGTAGTAGCCATTATTCTGTGGATGATAATTGAGAGGTTGGCAGGCCTGCATACCCACAATATTCAGTACCACGCTATATTTACTAACGTGTTTGCCGTAGTCGCAATCGTCATTTATATCTTAGCGCTACGAGACAAAAGAGCGTCATTACCCAATCAGGAAATGACATGGCTACAAGGCTTTATTAGCGGTCTGAAAATTGCCGTTGTCGTCGCTGTGCTATCGCCAGCTGTGCAGTTACTGGTTCACTACGTTATTTCGCCGCAGTTCTTTCCAAATATGAAAAATCACGCCATTGAATCTGGCATGATGAGTGAAGACCGAGCTGAAAAATATTTTAACCTGACATCGTACATGATGCAGTCAGCAATAGGCGCCTTGGCTATGGGAGCTATAACCGCCGCTATTGTCGCTTTCTTTCTAAAACGACGCTCTTAAGGGCGTCGTTATTTCACTTTACCACTTACGTAAAACCAACGCCCCTGTTCGCGGATAAAATCGGAGTGCTCTTCCATAAAGCCCACGTCACTACCCTCTTTGTAAAAGGCTCGGAAATGCACTTTACCTTTATCGCCTGTTTGTTCAGAGGACATGACCTGTAATTTTAGCCAATCGGGCGAGTCGGATAGGTCAAGCGACATGGGACGTGTACTGGGATGCCAGGTTTTAAGTAGGTAATTGGTCAGCTGTTTTACAAAGGCACAATAACGCGAGCGCATGAGTTGCTCTGGGGTTTGAGCGTAAGCTTGATTATGGTGAAGTTTTTCACAACACTGTGCGTAGCTATTGCCGCTGCCACATGGGCATTGTTCGTTAGTCATCCGTTACGCCTGGCTGTTTTCCAATAGAGGTTGAGAAGACCCGTTTTACCACCTATTAGAATCATAGGCAACGAAGCGCCGAACTTAAGATCCGGCGCTATCGTCTCGTTCGTGGTTATGCTTAGAAAGTAACCGTCACGCCCATCCATAAATTACGGGCTTTATCTTTGACGTTATAGTCATCAGTAAAAACAACTTCACTGACTGCGCCGCGTCCCGTGACGTACTCATATTCCCCGTCGCCGTTTAAGTCCGTGTAGGTCGTTGAATAGGTTGTAAAGTCGCGATCGAGCAAGTTATTCACACGCAAGTTTACCTGGGTATAGTCATTCAGTTGATAACTTAGTCCCAAGTTCAACAAGCTGTAATTTTCATAGTACTGCTGTTCTTCAATAACCGCGTCATAGCCACGATAGCGATCAGAGCGAATTTCTCCCTGCAGGTAAATGTTTAAGTCATCCGCTGCCTGCCATTCTAGCCAGAGGTTGGCCATGTGCTCTGCGGTATTTGTTAGCGGCTGACCAGCCTGGCTCCCCGTGATCTGCTCACTGTCTGTCCAGGTATAGTTACCACGTACCGCCCAAAGTTGACTAATGGCATAACGTCCGGCAACTTCAACGCCTTGCAAGTCCACTTCATCAATATTGATAACCTGACTAAACGAGTCATAACCCAACGCCTGGTAATCACCTAAGTTCACACATGGTCTCTCACCGCCGGTGACATCGCAGCTTGGAACGGTATCGCCTCGGCCAATTTTGTCTTCGAACTGAGTATTGAAATAGGTGATATTAAAGTTGTGATCAGCTCGTTGCGAATTCCAGTAAAGTGCTATTTCCGAGTTAACACTGGTCTCAGGCTCGAGGTTGGGGTTACCGGCAAATGGAATCGTACCTTGTCCGCCAAACCCCGTTATTCCATCGTACAAGTCGGTCGTTTTAGGTGTTTTATAGCCGGTGCTCACACCGCCTTTTACCACCCAGCTTGGCGACAGGTTATAAACAGCGTATAAACGCGGCGAGACCTGACTACCAAACACGTCGTGCTCGTCATAACGAACACCACCAGTTAGCGTAAAGTCAGCAATAGGCATCCAGTTATCTTCAACAAACAGCGAGTACATTTTTTGCTCTTGAATAGCGCCAGCGCTTCCTTCTTCCAGACCAAAAACACCGTCTTTTAGCTCGCCGTCAATAAGCTGACCACCAACAACCAGATTGTGATGCCCCGCAACATTTTCAATGGGAATATCAAAGCGCAGGTCTACCGTATACTGGCTGCTCTCCAAAGGTCTTGCCGGACGTGGCAGGAAAGTATCTTCCGCAATTTGTCGACGCTCTTGTTCAGTGAGCCCTTCGTAGTCCCCTGTGCCGTCATACATTTCCTGCAATAACAAACGCTCGTCGACGCTTAACGGCAATGTCCGGCCATTATTTTGCGTATCAACATGCGACACTGAGAATAAACTACTACCAAACGACCATTCAGCGTCGTGAATTAATGACCACCAGGTACGATCATAAGATTGGTCCTGAGCATAGCCAGCTCGTGGTGCGACATTACCCCCACGATCCTGCCACAGTGATTCGATACTGTCTTTTGTTCCCAGCGGATAAGTAATAGTACCGGTTTCTAAGTCATAGCTTGGCGTGTTGTCATAAGACTGATGCGAGTCGTCAAAATTGAACTTCAGGTTTTGGTTTTCTGCAGGCGTAAATGACAACGAAAAACCGTAATGCTCGTCGGTATTGTCAACAGTACGCCCGCCGCTACCGAAACCTAGTTGACGCACATGAACGGTGCCATTCGGGTCTACTGCCGGTTCAAACTCTGGACTGGACGCTTGCTGATCATACAGGCTGCCGCGTATACCCAGTGTCAGAACATCTTTAATAATGGGTCCGCTAACATTAAAGTCGGTGGTAAAGTCATCGCCAAAATCGTCATCAGTCTGCAAGCTACGGCCAAAGCTGATTGAACCATTCCATTCGTTAGCATGTTTCTTAGTGATGACGTTAATAACACCGCCGAGCGCATCAGCACCATATAACGTCGACGCCGGGCCTCTTATGACCTCAATTCTGTCAATAGCCGTTAATGGCGGAATATGATTAAACGCGTTGCCGCCAAAGTTATTTGGATAAATATCACCATGATTGTTCTGCCGCACTCCGCCAACCAGTATGAGAGTGTATTCGCCGGTTAACCCTCGCATACTAATGCTGCCCTGGCCCGTTTTGTCGCGCGACACGCCAATATCAACACCCTCCTGGAATTTCACCGCATCAAGCAAAGAGGTAAACGAGCGTAAACGGAGATCTTCATTAGTAATGACAGAAATACTGGCAGGTGCTTCAGTTAGCTTTTGCTCAAAACCAGACGCAGTAACGACCATGCGCTCAATGTCGTCCATGTTTATCGCTGCCGCTTTGGCCATAGCACCGTGAGAGAAAGTAGCAGCAAGAGAGAGTGCAACCGCACTCGGCAGAAACCTTTTCATATGTTCATCCCCTGTTATATGTTTAGCGGCGCTCATCATACTCAGGGGATATCATTTAGTAAATGCGAATTATTCTTATTTTTATTTCAAGTTTCTAATAACTATTTTCAGATACTTTTAATTGGCACCGACTATTCAAACAAAAAGTAAAAGCCATATGCGGCGACAAAGGCCGGTATAGCGGAGTATAACGTTGCCAAAAGTGCTGCTTTCGGGGCTAAAGCTATGGCAGGAAATAGCGCATCTCCGTCATTACTAATAGCATTACCAAGTTGGGCAGAAAAAGGAATAGAACCATTAATGTACAAACTAGTCACGAGTATTTGCGGTCCACAGCCTGGCAAAAAGCCAATAACCACAGCCATTAATACGACCATTGGTCCCCAGGAATTAAACATGCCAGCCACATCAATACCAAAAAGCTGTACCGGAATTTCGAAAGCTAAGAAGGCCAGCACAACCCAGCCTGTTACGAACTGAGTGTCTAGCACCGATTTATTCAGCCAGCCTTCATGATGCGTTGTAGGCTCTTCACTGGTAATCGATGAATAACCGGTGAGATCTGACGTAAACGCCCATAACACCAAAATAAGAAAAGTCGCTGTTGCGGCAATGGTCTCAACGGTATTAGGGGGTAAATTTAACGGTTCGTTAAGCTCAAACTGAAGTGCAACCGCTACTGCCCCAATAAGTGCGGGTATAAAAATAACTTTCCAAAAACGCACAGACCATCTCAGCACCGTTTTGCGGGTTCTGCTTGGCTCGGGTCCACACAGGCTTTCTTTGCTGTCAGAAGCGCCTTTACTCAGCAGCCAGTCGGTTTTTCCTTTATGAAACAGATTAACGATATAGCCACTGATGGCTCCAACTACCAAACTTATTGCGACAATAAGTAACGCATCGGCAGGCTTTTGTGCCAGCAGTAAGAACGCAGCGTCACCCATAGTACTGGTTAACACAGCAACTACCGCACCAAAACTTGTCAAACCGCGAGTGAACTGTGTAACGACAATAATCGCGCCGCCACAGCCGGGCAACGCGCCCAGTAACGCAGCTATAGCGACTTCCTGTAGTGGATGCCGTTGCATATAACTGGCTAAACGCTCTTTATCGAGGTTGCGAGTTAAACTGTAATACAGCGCCAGCGACGCAAAGACAAATACAGATACCTGCAAAAACGCGTCCGACAACACTTGAAGTGTCACCGCACGAGTAACAGGAACAAGCAACAATATGGCAAGCAGAATAGGAAGAATAATGCGGAGGTTCGGCTTCAGCTGACCTTCTTTGCATTCCATCATGAGCTCGTTAAATTTCAATTTTGAGTCCATACTGCCGGACTACTCCTCTATGAGTCGAAATCGAGGCAGGCTCTGCCCTCCAACGTCGACTGACTCGGTAAACATATCATACGGTCTTACCCATAGTTTTTGTGCACCATACAGCGGCTGATACAGTACCAGCGTTTCTTCCGTTTCACTGTGCGTTACCGTGTCTATCACTCGGTAACGGTTGCCTTTGTAGTGTTCGTAAATACCTGGGGTTATTGTCATAAGCTTCTTTGTTGCGTGTTTTTTTCATAGTAAAGCTTTTTGACCGCATCGCAAATAAAGACTATATTTAAACCAAATTTAGTCACCCTGATCTGTTATGGCACTTTCTGACAAAATTAAACCGATAAGCTATTTAAAAGCCAATGCTGCGAAAATTTCATTAGAGCTCACTGAGAGTGAAGGCCCAATGTACATTACTCAGAATGGTGAAGCGAAGATGGTGGTTCAGGACGTAAAGAGCTTTGAAAAGACTCAGGAAACACTGGCCATGCTTAAAATTCTAGCCTTGGGTAACCAGCAAATAGAGAGCGGCAACATTCAAGCGGCCGACAGCGCTTTTGATAATCTAAAACAAGAGCTTAGTGATCGTTAATGACCTACTCTGTAAAACTGACCGCTGACGCAATTAAAGATATTCAGGACATTGTTGATTACATAGCTCTAAACGACTCTAAAGCTAAAGCGCTTAATACTCTTGAAAAGTTAAGGTCTTCAGTTGCCAGCTTAAGCGAATCGCCGGAGCGTGGGGCATACCCAAACGAACTTACGTCACTTGGTATAAAAGAGTTTCGTCAAATTCAAACGCCTCCGTATCGCTGTATATACAGAATAATAAACACCGATGTTTTTGTTCTTATCGTTGCTGATGGTCGCCGGGATATGCAAGCATTACTGCAGCGGCGTTTGCTGCAAGGTTAGGCTCAACTAGAAGCTTTATGTCTGAGAATAGAAAAACACTCCAACATTTTTTAGAGCAGAATAAACCAGTAACCGTGTTAACAGGTGCAGGCTTAAGTACGGCTTCAGGTATTCCCGACTACCGCGACAGTAACGGTAACTGGAAAAGCGCTCCGCCGATGCAGCATCGCGACTTTATGACTAACGAGCTACTGCGCAAGCGTTACTGGGCACGCGCTTTACACGGTTGGCCGGTGCTTTATAACGCACAGCCTAATGCTTCACATTTGGCACTAGCAAAAATGCAGAAAGAAGGCTTAATAGGTACTATTATTACTCAAAATGTAGACGGCTTACACCAAAGAGCCGGAGCCACAGACGTAATAAATTTACATGGCTACGCTAATGAAATGGTTTGCATGAGCTGTGGCGCACAATCGCCTCGTTTGGAAATGCACGAACGTTGCCTGGCACTGAACCCAGAGTTCGCTGAAATGGACGCCGTCGCCCTACCCGACGGCGATGCTGACATAGAAACCGACTTCTCAACCTTCCAAATAGCCGACTGCTTAAATTGCAGCGGTATTTTAAAACCAGACGTAGTGTACTTTGGCGACACGGTGCCGAAGACCCGTGTCGCAGAAGCAAAGCAGGCGTTAGCTGAAAGCGAAGGGTTATTAGTTATAGGCTCATCATTAATGGTGTTTTCGGGTTATCGCTTTGCCCGCCAGGCCGCTGAAAATAACCAACCCATCGCCATTTTAACACGCGGTAAAACCCGCGCTGATGACTTAGCTACATTTAAAATAGATGAAGATATTGAGAGTGTATTGGTGTGAAACAAGCACTTCCTTATGGTTGCATCGAAAAATTTGACTAGTAGTTTTAATAACTTACCTTATGAAGATTAATAAACAACCGAAGGAATATGCCGTTATGGTTTCAGACAGTAACCCGGTACTCTCTACGCTATACTTAACACTGGTATTGGTTGGTGGTTACTCAGTTGCCGCCATGTTCGTCACTTACTTTCAAACTGGGGAGTTTACCTGGGGACACGCCGGCGTTTTACACTTTGCCACGGCTTTCACCATTTCGTTGATTTATCACGTGTGGAAAAACCATCGTCATAAAAAGCTCGAACAGTAATACCCATGTCATTTAATACACTCATCACGGAAGCGGCTGATAACCTTTCCAGTCAGGAACCAAAGGCTGGCTTTTGCCGTCGTGGTACAAGTGAATGTAGTGACTATCGATAAGATCGAGACACAGGCAATCGTCGACAGCTATCAAGTCATCTTTATGCAATTGCTCCGCACCAGCTAAGCCTTTATTGATAACTTGTACTTTCGCCAACTGTTTAGCCGCTTGAACAGATTCGGCCACAACAACCGTAAAATCATGAAACTCCGCCAACTTACCGTCAAAGTAACCGCCAAAGTTCACGAAATAAAGCTTTTTAGCACAAGTCGATTGTGGTTCTTGTGCGAGTTCAATACGATAACCATCGACATGGTGCAACTGAACATAGCTGTCCAGATGCAAGCCTTTTTGCGTACCGAACCAACCTGCTCGAATTTCTGGGTAGGTATGCTCAATAGTTTCCCCCACAACAAAACGCACATCGTGCAGCTCAATATTCGCGCCGGGAGCAGTACCGCCAACGTAAGTTAAGTAGAGTTTTTGCATGAGAGGTGTTTTATCCGTTGCTTTCATTTCAAACTTTCGTCCAGTTTAACTGAAATTGGGTAAAGTAGGACATACTGATGTGAAATCTCTCAGTCGACAATTTGACCTCCTCAGTATGTAATTAGCCTTTTGTTGACAAGTGTACACTGTACACCTAAAATAAACTTAAGGATTAAGCATGGTCGAAGCTATCGAGTTTGTAGAAACTTCAGTTTTCACAAGTCAAATAAAGCAACTTGCAAGCGATGAAGACCTTCTAAAACTACAAGTTGAATTAATCGCACAGCCAAGAAAAGGTAGGCTTATTGAAGGAACAGGAGGATTACGTAAAGTAAGAATGTCCGTGGGGAAGCGAGGAAAGAGTGCGGGAGTAAGAGTTGTCTATCTAATTGCTCATAGGGGCAGAATCTATTTTTTATACGCTTATCCTAAAAGTAAAAAGGATAACCTAACTAATGTTGAGAAATCTGAGTTAAAGCAACTTTCAGCTCACCTTAAAGGAGGCATGTAATGAGTATTTTTAATGAGTTAAAAAGCTCACTGGAAGAAGCCGTTGAAATAGAGCAACGGAATAAACCAGCACACAAAGTAACCCGATATGAAATAGCTGATGTAAAGGCTATTCGTTCTCGCTTAAATGTCTCTCAAGTTGATTTCGCCCAAGCCCTGGGAACCAGCTTAGATACAATAAAAAGCTGGGAAAGCAAAAGAAGAAACCCTACTGGGTTAGCTGCTAAAGTATTAGAAACTATCAACGAAGACCCTGAGGTCTACTTTAAAATAGCCGCCCACTAAGAATAGGATCACAAAATGAAAACAACAATAAAAATGGCTCTAGCAGCGGTAGCACTCAGTTTCGCTACGTTCAGCCAGGCTGAAGTCGCTTCATCATCAGAGCACGGCTTTCAAATACAACTAGAGCAAAGCTTTGAGGGCTCTGCTCAACAGGGTTATAGACATTTTATCAATAACGTTAGTGAATGGTGGCTGGATGATCATACCTGGTTTGGCGATGCGGCGAACTTAAGTATTGATGCAACTGCCGGCGGGTGTTTCTGCGAAATTAACGGAGATTTGCAGGCAATGCACATGCAGGTTGCTTATGTTGACCCACGAAAAACCCTGCGGTTAGTAGGTGGTCTAGGACCATTACAATCCTTAGGTATGAATGGCACCATGACCATTAGTTTTAGCGATAACAAAGTGTCGCTGAATTACATCGTCGGCGGCTACCCAACCACCGACTTTACCAAGCTAGCTCCGATAGTTGATGGTGTGTTGGCACAGCAATTAGCGTCGTTTTCACAGACTCTCTAACTAAAGGCTAATTTAGCTGCCAGTAAAACATTCGAGCTTCTTTATTGAGTGCTGTTACGGTAATAGCTTCGTCACTGGCTTTTCCGGCAGCGCCGTAGCAAACGTGTAACGGTAACAAGTGTTCTTCGCGCGGATGACAAAATTCGGCAAATGGTGCTTGTTGCCAATGACTGAGTTTATCAGCGCGCTCTTCTTCATTTAACGTTTTACTACTGCATACTTGCTCTAACCAGCTTTGGAACTCTGCGTTTTTACTATCTGCTGTCGCGTCTTCCGGAGAGAAAAATGCCTTCATATTGTGGAATGAAAAGCCGGAACCCAAAATTAGCAGGTTGTCATAATTGAAGTTCGCCAAAGCTTTCCCAAGTTTGATATGAGCATTAGCATCAAGCGTATTCAACAGCGACAGCTGTACGCAAGGAATATCAGCCTGTGGGAACATAATTTTAAGCGGCACGAAAAGGCCATGGTCAAAACCACGCTCCGGCTCCCCCACCGACTCGATGCCCGCCGCCGTTATTGCTCCAAGTAGTTCTTTAGCTAAATTAGGCTCGCCAGGTGCTGGATAAGTGATTTGGTACGATTCTGGCGGGAAACCGTAATAATCATAAATTAGCTCCGGTTTTTCACCGGTCGTTACATGCGGAATATCAGCTTCCCAGTGAGCGCTAACGACAAGAATGGCATCGGGTTTTGGCATATGCGAGACAACATCCTGAAGCGCGTTGTTCAGGCTTTCATGAGTTTTATCGCCTAATAGTGGCATAGGGCCGCCACCATGAGCGATATATAAAACCTGTCTCATTAGTCACTCCTCATTTATACGGCTCACTTCTTAGGATAGAGTCTACACCTGACGCGCAACGTCGGCTACAGGCAATAAAAAAGCCGCTCAAATGAGCGGCTTTTTATGGAATTGGTGGAGCTGGCGGGAGTTAAACCCGCGTCCGCAATACCTACATCCTCGGTCCTACATGCTTATTCAGTCTTTTAATTAACGCGTGCGACGCCGACTGACAGGCTTCGTTCACGCGCGAGTCCGATTAAGTTTAACGCTTCAGCTCCGGACAAAGCATCCACGCGAGTCTACCTTAGGTCGAGCCGTCCTGATCCAGTCTCGCAGACAAAGCGCTGGGGGACGGGCTTAGCGGGTTATTAAGCCGCTAGAGCGTAGTTGTCGTCGTTTGCAACTATAACGTTGAGGCTTTTTACGAGGCCAGCCTCACCTCGGCATGCACCTTGGGTTTCGTGTATCCCGTCGAATCCTGATCAGCCCCAAAGTTTTCTGTCAGTTCTTAATGACGTAATGTCGATACTATAACTCAGACACCGTTTAAGCGCTATAAGTTCCGCACTTAAACGGTGAATTATTAGGCTTTCACGCCTTATGCTGCCATATAAAGCACTTTTTCGACCAATTTGCGAATGCCCTCTTCTGCATCCACCAGGTTATCCGCCAACATATACGCCGGTGTGGTCACTAATTTATGCTTGTCATCAACGACAATATCACGCACATCGCACTTAACGTGTTCGCCCCCCAAAGTGTTAATAGCATTCGCCACTTCGTCATCATGGCCTATGGTGGCTTTTACCCCATTACCATAAATATGTGGCAGTAAAACAGGCGCAATGCACATATAGCCGGCAGGCTTCTCAGCATCTACGAACGCCTTGCCAACTTTCATGACTTGCTCATTAACCGTCATTTCGGCACCGTTAACCGCAAAATCACAGAAGTTCTTAGCAACACCGAAGCCGCCCGGTAGAATTAATGCATCGAACTCATCCGCATTTAACTCGCTGAGCGGTTTCACTTCGCCCCGGGCAATGCGTGCAGCTTCTTCCAGTACATTGCGTTTGTCACTGCTTTCCTCACCTTTTAAGTGATTAATGGTGTGCATTTGTTCAACGTCCGGGGCGAAGCACTGGTAAGCAGCACCTTGTTTGGTAAGGTGCAACAGGGTTAATACCGCTTCATTCACTTCAGCGCCGTCAAAAACACCACAACCTGACAATAGTACCGCTACTTTTTTCATAAAATCCTCTGCTTAAACGTGAGTTTATTCGTCGTTTATGTGTTTATCGTGCTCATCTCGCCACTTCCACTCGTTTTCAAGCGTTGCAGTTGGTTGCAACATGGCAAAGTCTAAGTCTTCAATTTTGTCACCGGACTTCAAACGCTTCGGTAAGTCAGGGTTCGCCAGAGCGGCTTTACCTATTGCCAGCATGGCATTGGGGTAATGCGCAGCCACGTGCTCATAGTTGCTCTTGTCAACTCCACCGTTCACTATCAATGGAATATCGCTGAACTCCTGCACAATTTCCGCCAGCGTTTTCGCACTACCGCCTTTAAACGGCTTACGGTTTACGTCGGTGTCTGTTGTATGAATATAGTCGACTCCCGCTTCTTTCAAGGCTTTCACCAGTTTAATCATGGCATCTTCGCCTTCCGGCCACTGATAATCTGGGTCAGTCACCGTAATTTGACCAAGACGAATACCCACAATAAAGTCGTCTTTTGCGGCCGCTTTCGCGGCTTTTGCTACCATTGCAACAAACTTAATACGCTTACCAATGTTGCCACCCCACTGGTCTTCGCGTTGGTTGAAGTAGTCACTTAAAAACTCATTCAATAAGTAACCATTAGCGGCATGTAATTCCACGCCATCAAACCCGGCTTCTTCAGCACGGTTCACGGCTCCAACAAAGCCCTGCATCACCGCATCGAAATCACCTTCATCCATCGCCTTAACTTCCGGCCAGCCGTCCGTTTCACCATACAAACTCAAAGGTTCGCCCTTAGGTTGAACGGCACTTGGTGCAATCGGCGTGTCAGTATATTCGTTATGCTGGAACTGAGCCCCCGCGTGCATCAGTTGTAGTATGAATTTGCAGTCATGCTCATGCACTCTTTCAACAATTTCTTTCCAGGCATCGGTTTGCGGCGCATCAGTAATACCCGGCTGATTAATATAGCCCTGGCTTGCCTGACGGTCGGTATAAACACCTTCACTGATAATCATACTCCAGCCACCTTTAGCGAATCGCTCGTAGTATTCGCCCATAAGCTCGGTTGGCTTACCTTTTTTATCGGCACTGGTGCGGGTCATTGGCGCTACCACAAAGCGGTTATCAAATTTGTGGCCTTTTAACTCGAAATCATCAAATGCAGAGCTCATACGGAATCCTTTTTTGTTAGGAACTAATCTATGACTTTGTGCATATTTACGGAGATTTCAAGGTGATTTGATCACTTTACTCCGTTTTAACCGACAGAATTACCGCCGCTTTCTGCTTCTTACCGCCATAACCAAAGGCTTTGCTAAACGTTTTGACGGGCACAGGTAAATACTGCCGCTCTGTTGGCGACTCCCACGGCAGCGTGTCGTAGTCCGGGTCGTTAATGTAAATAAAGTCGTCGTCAGCAGCGCATATAAGAACCCAGTGCGGCGCCCGGATTCCGTCAAATAAATAGGTGGAAATTAATGCCATAACTAAACACCCGCCGGCTAGATCTTTAAGCAGTGACTCTATTGAGTAATCTCCCACGCAAACCGGCACATTCTTTTCTCGTAAATACCCTATATCGACCTGCTGTATTCGTTCTACCACCGCCTTTTTCTGCTCTTGGCGAACCGAGTCGACAAACAAAGGTTGATCAGTATTCACTTCTACACGCACCTTAAGCCCACGTTTTAGCGCTGCCCTCGCAAGTCCATAAGGCCCGCAACCGCCGTGTCCAGACGTCATATAAATAGTGGTAGCTTCGCGCCAAATTTCCAGTTCTTCAGACTGAGGATCCTGGCTTGGGTACCCAAAGTAATCAAGCGCCATCAATAAACTCGCCGGCCCACAGGTAAACTCTGTCGACTGAGTTAACATAGGAACGTAGGTTTCGGTAGCGCCCACGCCGGCGTCTTCGCCGAGTTCATAACGTGGTAAAAGTTTTTGCAGAACGAGTGCGTCTCTCGACTGTGCTGCGCTCACCGGGAAGTACGCTTCACGAAGTTCGATAGAATGAAAGCCGTCACTGATGAGCAGCTCTTGAGCGACCTTGTTGGACACCGCTACTTCGGTGCGTAAAAACAGAGAGTGCCGTTCATCGGCTAACGCTTCGGCTTTTTGCAGTAATAGTCGCCCGTAACCTTTTTGCCGATAAGCGTCGCTGACAACCAACGCATACAGGCGCGCCAGGTTAGTGTTAGTTCGGTACAACACCACAATGTAGCCTTCAACGTTATTATCCACTTCCAACACAAAAAAGTCGGCCGTTTCAGACTCAATAAAACGGCGGAAGCTACGCTTGCTGATGGCATCTTCGGGGTAAGTCCGGGCTTCCAGTATTGCTACTGCATCCAGATGAAGCGGTTGAGCACAGGTTATTTTATAGCTTTGAGAAGCCATACTTAGAGCACACCTCATAACAAAGTTCCTGAGGGAATAACCTCAGGCTTCAGACTACCTTTTGTACCACGAATCGTGTTAAACTTGCGCGCAAATTTTTTTGCCTGTCGGGATAATTCTGTGAGCGATAACAAACCTTCTTTAAGTTACAAAGACGCGGGCGTCGATATTGACGCTGGTAATGCATTGGTTGACCGTATTAAGGGCGTGACGAAACGCACGCATCGACCAGAAGTAATGGGTAACATTGGTGGGTTTGGCGCACTTTGTGAAATTCCGGCAGGTTATAAGCAACCGGTTCTGGTTTCCGGAACCGACGGTGTTGGTACAAAATTACGTTTAGCTATCGACCTTAAACGCCACCGCGGTGTTGGCATCGACTTGGTCGCTATGTGTGTGAACGACCTTATTGTTCAAGGCGCAGAGCCTCTGTTCTTTCTCGACTACTATGCAACAGGCAAACTGGACGTTGACGTCGCAGCCGATGTCGTTGCCGGTATCGGTGACGGCTGTGAACAATCAGGCTGCGCACTTATCGGCGGTGAAACAGCAGAAATGCCAGGCATGTACGAACACGGCGACTACGACTTAGCAGGCTTTTGTACCGGTGTTGTCGAAAAGTCAGAAATTATCGATGGCACCAAAGTCGCTGACGGCGATGCCTTAATCGCTCTGGCATCAAGCGGCCCTCACTCAAATGGTTACTCGCTTATTCGTAAAATTATTGAAGTCAGCGGTGCCGACTTAGAGTCTCACCTACAAGGCAAAACACTGGCTGATCACTTGTTAGAGCCTACTCGCATTTATGTGAAGTCAGTGCTTGAACTGATTAAGCACGTTCCTGTGCATGCCTTGTCACACATTACCGGTGGAGGCTTCTGGGAAAACATTCCACGAGTCCTTCCTAAGGGTAGTAAAGCGGTTATTGACGGTAACAGTTGGGACTGGCCAGTTATTTTCGACTGGTTAAAAGACAACGGCAACGTCAGCATGAAAGAAATGTACCGCACCTTTAACTGTGGCGTAGGTATGGTTATCGCGGTACCTAATGATCAGGCCGATAAAGCCATTCAAATACTGACTGACGCTGGCGAAGACGCCTGGAAAATTGGCCGTATTGCTAATGCCGCAGAAGGTGAAGAGCAAGTCGACATTCTGGCCGACGAGACTCACTAATGAAACGTATTGTTGTACTAATATCAGGCACCGGTAGTAATATGCAGGCCATTCAGCAGGCCTGCGAAAACGGTAAAGTCGCCGGTGAAGTGGTTGCCGTTATTTCGAATAAAGCGTCAGCCAAAGGTCTGGAGAAAGCTTCCGCAAAGGGTATTAGCACCGAAGTGCTTAGCCACAAAGAATTTGATACGCGGGAAGCTTACGACGCTGAACTTAAAGCATTAATTGATAGTTATCAGCCTGACTTAGTAGTACTGGCCGGCTTTATGCGCATTCTGACCGGTGACTTCACGCGCCATTACGAAGGTCGTATGTTCAACATACATCCGTCTCTTTTGCCGAAATACAAAGGTATAAACACCCATCAACGGGCGTTAGATGCCGGCGATACTGAACACGGTGTCAGTGTTCACTTCGTAACGGAAGAACTCGACGGTGGTCCGGTCGTATTACAGGCAAAAGTGCCTATTTTCGAGGGTGACACCGTTGACGAAGTTCAAGCCCGTGTTCACGAACAAGAGCACCGCATTTATCCGCTTGTAGTCAACTGGTTCTGCCAGGAGCGTTTAAAGCTCGAAAACGGCCGCGTGACCTTAGACGGTGAAGTATTAGGCTCTCAGGGCTACGCCTCGGAGTAATTAAACTCTTACATTTCCAAACTTTTCAAAGACATGGTGGCTTGTTCGTCACCTTCTTTGAATTGCTGCATTTTAACCATCACGTAGTTTAATTCCGGCGCAAACCAAAAAAACGTCTGGCGGCGGTTGTTGTCACGAATGCGCCCCACTTTTATCGCTTCGACCTTGCCATACGGCAGTTTTAGTAGTTCACTGTCGGCCATCACTCGAAAACGATACTCATCTTCCCGGCCTTTTTCATCCACCAGTCGATACTCAAACGTTTTAGCTCCTCGGGCCAAGTCTATGCGCAACTGCTCTGTTACATTGGCTTCATCAAATAAAGCGTCTTTCCAGTTAATGTCGAGCATTCGGCCGGTATCGACATTGCGAACCGTCTTGTCATCTGCTCGGAATTCACCATGAAACGACTTGTCCGATCCAGTTCCGGTACGCATATAGATAAACTCACGCGGCTCCAGGCGTTTACTTTCGTCGTCAACAATAAACACTGAGCGGGCTTCCCGAGTATCGGACAGAATAAACCAGGAAATATCAGACTTTGTGCGCAGCTGCCATTCGTCATCAGGCGATACCTCTAAATAACGGTAGCCTTCACCATATTCGCTGTCACCACGCGTAATAACGTAATTCGCTTCGTAGGGCTTCATGGTATCGTTAATGCCCTGAGTCTCTTTTACAGTATCGTCTGCATGAACCGGCGCAAGCTGAGCGAAACTCAGTACAGCAGAAGCCATTAAAAAATGCATTGTCCGTTTTAACATCACCACTCCATTCACCGTGACAACTGGATACTTACATTGACAGAAAATTCAAACGCGCGTTCAAATTTTCCTTGAAAATAATGTCTGGTTGATCTAACTTGCACAGTATAACTGGTCAGACCTCCAAATCGGAGTATTACACTATGAGTATTGCACTTTGGATTATCGCTACCGTTATTGTTGCGGCAGCTCTCATTTACAAGCGCGCCAGCCTGCTGTTATTCAGTGTCGGCATGGTCGCTATGTTTGCTATTGGTAACGTACTGGAAATTGTCGGCCCTGTGCTTTGGACAATTCTTGCCGTTATCTTAGTACCTATTAATTTAGCACCCGTTCGCCTGAACTTGCTAACCAAGCCAATTCTTAAAGCGTACCGCAAAGTCATGCCAGAAATGTCTGACACCGAACGCGATGCGTTAGAAGCCGGTACAGTTTGGTGGGACGGCGACTTATTCAGTGGCGACCCGGACTGGAAGAAGTTACTGGACGTACCAAAAGCTGAGCTAACAGCAGAAGAGCAAGAGTTCTTAGACGGCCCGTGTGAAGAAGTCTGCAAAATGCTGGACGACTGGGAAGTTACGCATGAACTGACAGACATGCCTGAGCACGTCTGGCAGTACCTGAAAGAGAAAAAATTCTTCGCCATGATCATCAAAAAAGAATACGGTGGTCTTGAGTTTTCAGCGTACGCTCAGTCTCGTGTGCTGCAAAAGCTTGCGGGCGTTAGTACGGTATTAGCATCAACAGTCGGTGTACCTAACTCATTAGGCCCGGGCGAGTTGCTTCAGCACTATGGTACCAAAGAGCAGCAGGATCATTACCTGCCACGCTTGGCTAGTGGCGACGAAATTCCATGTTTCGCGCTGACCAGTCCGGAAGCAGGCTCTGACGCAGGGGCTATTCCTGACTCAGGTGTTGTCTGTAAAGGCGAATGGAACGGCGAAGAAATTGTTGGTATTAAACTTAACTTCAACAAGCGTTACATCACGCTTGCACCGGTTGCGACGGTATTAGGTCTGGCATTCAAAATGTACGACCCTGACGGTTTAATCGGTGAAGAAGAAGAGCTGGGTATTACCTGTGCGCTTATTCCGCGTGACACCAAAGGCGTTGAAATTGGTCGTCGTCACTTCCCGCTTAACGTTCCGTTCCAAAACGGTCCTATTCGCGGTAACGACGTATTTGTACCACTTGATTACATTATCGGTGGTCAGAAAAATGCCGGTAAAGGCTGGCGTATGCTGGTTGAGTGTTTGTCGGTTGGTCGCTCAATTACCCTACCGTCAAACAGTGCTGGTGGTATTAAATCTATTGCTCTGGCGACCGGTGCGTATTCACGCATTCGTCGTCAGTTCAAATTACCAATTGGTAAAATGGAAGGTGTTGAAGAGCCAATGGCTCGCCTGGCTGGTAATGCGTACTTAATGGACGCAGTCACTACCCTTTCAACAAAAGGCATCGACTTGGGTGAAAAGCCTAGCGTTATCGGTGCTATCGCGAAATACCACATGACCGAAAAATTGCGTGCCTGCATGGATGACGCAATGGATGTTCATGGTGGTAAAGGTATTTGTTTAGGTCCAAACAACTACTTAGGTCGTGGTTATCAGGGCGTGCCAGTGGCTATTACCGTTGAAGGTGCGAACATTCTGACTCGTAACATGATGATTTACGGTCAAGGCGCCATTCGCTGCCATCCTTACGTTCTTAAGGAAATGGAAGCGTCTGCAGAACAAGGTCCTGAAGCACTGAAGAAGTTCGATAACGCCCTATTCGGTCATATCGGTTTTGCGGCAAGCAACTTCATGCGCTCGGTATTCTATGGTTTTGGTGGTCACCGCTTAAGTTCAGTACCAGTCAGTGGTCCTGCACGTAAGTACTACCAACAAATGAACCGTTTCAGCGCCAACATGGCATTATTATCTGACGTTGCTATGGGTGTGCTTGGCGGCAGCCTGAAGCGTAAAGAGCGTGTATCGGCCCGCTTAGGCGATATGTTGAGCTACCTATACATTGGCTCTGCAATTTTGAAACGTTTCCATGATGAAGGGCAAATTAAAGAAGACTTGCCACTGATGCATTGGGCTATGCAGGATACCTTGCACAAGCTTCAGGAAGCTCAACTGTCTATGTTGGATAACTTTGGTGGTGTTGGCTCTGTCATGCGCGCCATTATGTTCCCGCTGGGCCGCATTGCGAAGCGTCCAAGCGACAAGAACGATCACAAAATTGCGCGTATGCTGATGTCACCTAATGACGTACGTACTCGCCTGGGTAAAGGCCAGTTCCTGAGCCCTGAAGGTCACTTTGGCTTCTTAGAAGAAACACTACAAAACGTTATTGCCGCTGAGCCACTGTACGACAAAGTTTGTAAAGCAGCGGGTAAACGCTTCAGCTTTACTCAGTTGGACCAAATTGGTGCCAAAGGTAAAGAACTGGGCGTACTAAGCGATGACGAAGTTGCTCTTCTGGAAAAAGCGGAAGAAGGCCGTTTACGCACTATCAATGTTGACGACTTCGCACCGGAAGACTTATTGGCAGGTAAAGCGGCGTTTGATTACGCGCTGAAAAACCTAAAAGAAAGTGATGCAGCTTAAACGCTAAGCGTCTTAACGCAAATAAGGCGACTCTGTTTTGCAGGGTCGCCTTTTTTTTATGCTAGAATTCTGCGCTGTTTTAAACATTCTGACTTTAAAATAATAAAGGCGAAAGGTATGCAGTCTTCCAATAATGGTTACTCAGAGACCAGCAAGCGCGGCTGGTTTACTCGCTTCCTCGACATGGTCGAGTGGTTGGGTAATTTACTTCCTCACCCTATAACGCTATTCGCAATTTTTTGTCTGCTGGTTATTGTCGCTAGTGGCATTGCTGCTTATTTTGGTGTCAGCGCTATCGACCCTCGCGACGGCGAGACTGTTATCCAGGCAGTCAGCTTATTAAACGCCGAAGGTATACAAAAAATTGTGACCAACCTGGTGACGAACTTTACTGGCTTTACGCCATTGGGGACGGTGCTTGTCGCTTTATTAGGTGTTGGTGTGGCTGAGCGTTCAGGTCTCATTTCTGCGGCTATGCGTGGCTTGGTTATGAAAGCGCCACCTAAGTTAATTACCGTAACGGTCGTTTTTGCCGGTGTTATCTCTAACACGGCGTCGGAGCTCGGCTACGTAGTGTTGGTTCCGCTTGCCGCGATGATCTTTTACGGCTTAGGCCGCCACCCACTGGCTGGTTTGGCCGCTGCATTTGCCGGTGTCTCTGCAGGTTACAGTGCCAATTTATTAATTGGTACCGTTGACCCATTACTGTCAGGGATAACCCAGGAAGCGGCAAAGATTGTCGACGAGAACTATACCGTTGGCGCTGAAGCCAACTGGTACTTCATGATGATAAGCACCTTCCTCATCGCCATTCTGGGTGCAGTCATTACGGACAAAATCGTGGAGCCCAAACTTGGCAAGTACAATAAAGACGAAGCGTCCATCGATTTGTCCGATCAGTCTTCTATGGAGCCGCTAAGTGCTCTGGAAAAGCGTGGCTTAAAGTTAGCCGGACTAAGTGTGTTAGTACTGTCAGGTATTCTCGCTCTCACTGTGGTACCCGAATGGGGCATTCTCCGACACCCGGAAACCGGCTTAGTGAAAGGCTCTCCATTCTTAAAAGGTGTCGTGGTTTATATTTTCTTCTTCTTTGCCATTCCGGGTTTTGTTTACGGCCGTGTCGTAAACACCATGAAAAACGACCGTGACGTCATTGACGCAATGTCGCACAGCATGGGAACCATGGGTATGTACATTGTGCTGGTTTTCTTCGCCGCGCAGTTCGTTAACTTCTTTAAATGGACCAACTTTGGCACCATCTTCGCTATTAACGGCGCAGAGTTTCTGACCAATATAGGCATGACCGGCCCACTCATTTTTGTGTTCTTCATTATGGTCTGTGGGTTTGTAAACCTAATGCTGGGTTCAGCATCGGCACAATGGGCTATTACTGCGCCAATTTTCGTACCTATGCTGATGCTTATTGGTTACTCACCAGAAGTGATTCAGGCGGCTTACCGTATCGGCGATTC